>CETO01088864.1_pt1 | contig 52331 bp, 49 predicted proteins | sample 531351 | NCBI WGS metagenome assembly CETO01 (sample SAMEA2622678, study PRJEB7988) | marine metagenome | isolation source: saline water (ENVO:00002010), including | reverse complement strand
TTGTAATCAGTAGGTCGCCAGTTCGATTCCGGCAGTCGGCACCATTTCCCCCCCTTTTCAAATCGTTTTTTCCAATCAGGCGAATCGCCTGTTCAAGATCAACATTCAGCTATTTCTTGCTTGTTTTAACAGGCTTTTATCGTCTACATTGATAGTTATTCACTGATGACGAAAAACAAGGCTGGTGTCTGGAATGTCAACGTTAAAAAGCGCTTTTGCGCTGTGCCTGTGTGTACTTAGCCTGATGGGGCTCCAATGGGTTAATGCCATGCAAGGCGTCATGGTTCACAATGTCAAAGCCCGGGCCACGTTTGCCATGGCAACAACTGCTGCGGTGTATTTCACGGTTATGAACCACAGTGAAAAAGGGGTTACGCTCACCGGCGTGAGCGTGGATGAATCCATTGCTGCAGATGCCCAGCTTCACACCACGGTGATGGACGGCGACATGATGAAGATGCGACAAATCACCGATGGCATCGACGTAGCGCCCGGCGCAATGGTTGAATTCAAGTCGGGTAGTTACCATGTCATGCTTATGGGCCTGGTAAAGCCGTTAGTGGAGGGAGCGTCATTTGACCTGACCCTCAGCTTTGCAAATCAGCCGTCCATGACTACCACGGTTACTGTTGGCGCGGGCGCTGGTGAGCACTCTCATCACCACCACGAGTAATGCTTTTCGAGGAAACGAATCCAAATGGTCGTATTCCCTCTATAAACTATGCAATAAATTAACGCTAAGGAGTTAATGATGAGCAAGATTGATATTGGTATTTCAGAAGCCGATCGCGAAGCCATTGCCGGAGGACTGAAAAAAGTACTGGCAGACTCTTACACCCTGTATTTGCAAACCCACAACTTTCACTGGAATGTCACGGGTCCGCAATTCCGCGAATTACACCTGATGTTCGAAGAGCATTACACTGAGTTGGCTGTTGCGGTAGACGATATTGCAGAACGTATTCGTACCATTGGGTTTTCTGCACCAGGTACTTATCGGGCTTTCGCAGAGTTAAGTTCGATTGAAGAAGTTGATGGCGTACCGGAAGCGTCTGAGATGGTCCGTTTGCTAACCCATGGTCATGAGCAGGTGGTAAAAACCTGTCGCAGTGTACTGAGTATTGCGCAAGACGCTGACGATGAATCTACCGCGGCGCTGGTCTCAGATCGCATGCGAGTCCACGAAAAAACGGCTTGGATGCTACGCGCTATGGTACAGTAATTAAAATCTGTTAATCGAATAACGAGAAAAACAATCATGAAGCAGCCTATTAAACAGGTTGCAAAACTCACAGCACTGGCCCTGGCCGGTGCTGTTGCGTTTAGCAGCCAAGCGACAGAAGACGTAACCGTTAACGAATTAGCGAGCGGTCTGGACCATCCTTGGGGGATGACTTTTTTGCCCACCGGTGAGGTCTTGATTACCGAGAGAAGTGGCCAGATGCGGGCTTTTCAATTTGGTTCAGGATTGAGTGCGCCATTAAAAGGCGTGCCCAAGGTAGTGGCAAACAACCAGGGTGGCTTACTGGACGTCATTGCTGACCCGGATTTTACCAGCAATCAGACCATTTACTTTTGCTATTCACGTCCAACCGAGGGCGGCAGCAGCTCTTCTGTTGCCAGTGCAACCTACACCGCGGGTGAACTTAAGAATGTGAAAGACATTTTCATTGCTGACTCCGTAGTCGACAACGGCTTTCACTTCGGCTGCCGCTTAGCGTTTGATACAGAAAACGACCTGTATGTTGCGTTAGGTGATCGCTATAAATACATGAAAGAAGCGCAGAACACCGATAACCACTTCGGCAAGATTGTGCGTATAGAAAAAGACGGTAGTGTGCCGAAAGACAACCCATTTACCGACGGCAAAGCACCCGAGGTATACAGCTATGGCCACCGCAATATTCAGGGCCTGACTGTTCACCCCGATACCGGTGAGGTCTGGGCAATGGAACACGGCCCCAAAGGGGGAGACGAGATCAACTTGATCGAAGCCGGCAACAACTATGGCTGGCCAGTAATCACCTATGGTATTGATTACAATGGCGATATCATTTCTGATAAAACCCATCAGGAAGGCATGGAACAGCCCGTATTGTACTGGAATCCTTCGATTGCGCCCAGCGGCATGACGTTCTACAAAGGCGACGTATTTAAAGCCTGGCAGGGTGATTTGTTGGTTGGTGCGCTGAAGTTCCGTCATTTACGTCGAATCAGCTTTAACGACAAAGGCGAGCCGGAGTCACAAACGGAATACCTGAAAGATCGCAACGAGCGGATCCGAGATGTTGAAGTGGGCCCGAACGGGTTTATCTATGTGTTAACCGACGAAGACAACGGCAAATTGCTGCAAGTGATGCCAAAGCTATAAACTAAAAAGCGCGCTACCCACATCGGGTCGCGCGCTTTCTAATATTTCACAACGCTTATATCGACGACCAGGTTACCGCATGGTTGCGATAACCTGGTCAAAGCTTCTGACGAGCCGGTTTATTCTGAACCTGCGGCAGTCTTAGTCTCTTCGCTGGTGCGATACCGTTCAAACCACGCCAAAATATTGCCTACCTTCTGAATTAATCGGGAAGGCTTGGACGCAATACCATGTGACGCGCCTGGCAAACGCAGCATGGCTGCATCAACCCCCTGGAGCTTCAAGGCCTGATAAAACTGCTCAGATTCACTGATGGGTGTGCGGTAATCCGCTTCACCGGTTAGCAACATGGTCGGGGTCGTCACATTGCCGACCAGCGACAATGGAGAATGCTTCCAAAGGTGCTCAGGAATATCCCAGGGCATACCTGGCATCCAGTACTGGCTGAAATAGGGGTAAGCATCAGCGGTGAGTGCAAAACTCATCCAGTTGATAACCGGCTTAGCGACCACGGCTGCGGCAAAGCGGTCTGTTTTACCAATAGACCAGGCTGTTAGCACACCACCGCCAGAGCCACCGGTAATGAACAGGTTGTTGGTGTCTACGTTGCCTTTTGCAATCACCCCATCAACCACGTCCATCAGGTCGTTGTAATCCTGCGATGGGTAGTTGTGGTGAATCAGGTTCGCAAAATCTTCACCGTATGAAGTACTGCCGCGTGGGTTCGACCACACAACAATGTAGCCTTTCGCAGCCATCAGCTGAATTTCGGCGCTGAAGTTAGGGCCATAGGCCGTATGCGGTCCGCCGTGGATTTCCAGAATCAACGGGTAAGACTTGCTGGCATCAAAGTCCGGAGGTAACAGCATCCAGGCTTCAATGGTTTTGCCGTCTACCGATGATTCAACCGTTAATGGCTGGATCTCTGGCATGGTCAGATGCCCAAGCACATCTTCGTTTAAATCAGAAATCGCACTGGTTTTGCCGCGCTTACTGCGAAGATATAAATCTGCAGGTCGGGTACCGGTGGAATAGGTGTAGGCTATCTCGTCATTGTCTGATACCGCAAATTGCCCTGAGGTATAAGGGCGACCAAGTGACTGTCCTGACAAGCTAATATTCAGCGATTCCTCGTCGCCATCCAGTTCGAACAGTGACAGTTTTACTTCACCGTGATCCTGGTAGCTGATATATAGCCCGTCACTGTCGGAAGCCCACTCTACCTGACCAACCTGACGGTCGAGCTTTTCAGTGATGTTCTGCATGTCACCATTAGCCAGCTTCATCACCCAAATATCTGACTGCTGGTGGCTCAGCTTGCGATCGTTCACGTAACGAAAGGCAAGGTATTTACCATCCGGGCTCAGCATGGGGGAAGATTCAGGCCCCGGCATGTCAGTAACCTGCGTGACGTTCGCTGTTTTTACATCAATCTGATAAATGTCGCTGCTCATGACTTCCATGGCGTAGTTATCGCTAGGGTTCATGGAGAAGTACAAATGGCTACCGGCTTTATTCCAGACTATATCGCCATTATTGGGATACGGATTAAACGTTAATTGGCGCGGCGTACCACCTTCAGCAGGCAATACGTAGATTTGTGAAAATCCACTCGGAGCATAGCCTGCGCCATCAAAGCGGTAGTTCATCTTTTCAATATAATTGCCAGATGGGGCCCATTCTGCTTTTGCGGGTTTCGCGGGCATGCCGGTAAACAGCGGCTTTTCTGATGCCGGCGTAAACAGCGTGAAGGCCAAATGTTTGCTGTCTGGTGACCATACAACATTGCCCGGCGAGTAGCTGAGGTTCGTCAGTTTGGCTTCATCGCCGGTGTCCAGGTAGCGTACATAAAGTTGCTGACTGCCGTCTCTGTCTGACAGATAAGCCAGCTTTTTGCCGTCCGGTGAGATAACCGGACTACGCACATTCGCACCTTCAGAGATAAGCGGACGATGCGTGCCTTTTTTCAGATCGTACCGCCAAAGGCTGACATGCGTACGGTCGTGCATAATGTCATTACTGCGTCGCTCGTAGATAACCTGGTTGCCGTCTGGCGTAAATACCGGAGAGGCGGCATATTCCAGCTCGAATATATGTGCGTAGTCAAAGTAATTGGATTGCTCAGTTGCTCCCGCCCAGCTTCCCGCGCAAAGCAGTGAAGAGGCCAGCGCCAGGGTTTTAATAGGGTATTTCATATTATTTATTATCCCGCTTTTCTGTCGTTGTCAGAGAGAGTTTGCCTGTCCAGATATCTTTATACATACCCAATCACCCATCAGGCTGTAAAAAGGGTAACGAAACGTTGCTGGTTTATTGTGTTCAAACGCGAAGTGACCCAGCCAGGCAAAGCCATAGCCCGCAACAGGCAGGCACCACAGCAGCATCCAATGCTGCGTAACAACAGACAATATCAATAAGGCTATTACCAGCGTAGAGCCGATGAAATGCATAAGGCGACAGCGAGGGTCGCGGTGCTCGTCCAGATAGTAAGGATAAAATGCCGCAAAGCTTTGAAATGGGCCGTTGGTTTTTTCTGTCATGACTGCCTCGTTGTTATTGTTTTCGTTAGTTTAGGGCAAAGCCCAAACTTGTACTTGTTTTTGTGCTCAGGATGCCCATATTGTTAAACAAAGCAAATTACAGACAAATGAGCAAACAGCAGATGATGTCGAACAATATTGTTGACCTGACCGTCGAGAATTTCCAACAGGTTATTCTGGAAACCTCCAGAGAGAAACTGGTTCTGATTGATTTTTGGGCCGAGTGGTGCGAACCATGTAAAGATTTGATGCCGATCCTGGAAAAAATCGCCGGCGATTATCCAGACACCTTGTTGTTGGCGAAAGTTGACTGCGAGCGTCAGCAGGAAGTGGCTGCCCAGTTTGGCATCCGAAACTTACCTACTGTGATGGTTGTAAAAGACGCGCAACCCATTGACGGGTTTGCCGGTGTACAACCCGAGTCAGAAATACGCGCAATGTTGGCGAAATACCTGCCAGCGCCGGAAGATGAATACCTGCAGAAAGCTTCGGAATGCCTGTCTGAAGGTGATTATGCAGGCGCATTCCCGTTTGCAAAACAAGCCTACGACATCAACCCGGACAACATCGACAGCAAATACCTGTATATCGACTGTTTGATTGAAACCGGTGCGTTGCCCCAAGCCAAAACTTTGCTCGGCGAAATAAAGATGGTCGATCAGGACCAGCGATACCAAACATTACAAGGCAAAATCGAGCTGGCTGAGCAAGCAGCAGACACACCGGAAATCCGTGCCTTGTTCGAACAGGCCGAAGCAGAACCGGACAATCTGCAGGTGAAAGTCGATTTGGCGGTTGCGCTTTATCAGGTTCAGCGCTCAGAAGAAGCACTGGAACTGTTATACGGCGTGTTGTTAAAAGACTTTGGGTTTGGGGAAGCGAAGAAGTTTATGCTGGATGTCATTAATGCACTACCGGACGGTGATGCACTTAAATCTACGTACCGCCGTAAACTTTACAGCTTAATGTATTAAACCCGACATACCCCTGGGTGCGAGTTCGGACTCAGGGGGTATACCCTTCACTTTGAAGCCATTTCAGCGCTTCCAGGTAGCTGCTGAAATACTGGCGTTCATACGCCTTCAATGATGGGCTGGAGTCTGTCAATTGTGGATTGGTGCGCTCCAGTTGAACGTGCTTAATGTGATTAGTATCGACCACGTAGGCAGCGCGGCGCAGACCTTTCTCAATATTTCGGGCGATCCCCTCACGCACTTTTACCTGTGACTCAGGTGTACTCAGTACCCAGCGACGGCAATCAATAATGGCTGCCCAGGGGACGTTGTTAAACCCTTCTGACACCGGCAGCATTTCATCCAGCAGTAAATTTGCCATGGCAAGGTCCCAGGCGCCGGTCACATAAACTTCAAGTATATTGTTGGATACTGTCAGGCTAAACTGACCTAAATTAGGAAATAGCATGGCACGTTCAGTTAACAAGTGTACGCTGAGTATAGTGGGAAATGCTGTATTGCAACATAAAAAATTGAAGGAAACAAAAAATGCCTGAATGGTTTTGGCCTGCAGTGGTGATGGTCGTGATCTTGGAAGGGCTGGGCCCTTTGTGTTTTCCCAATCGGTGGAAAGCCTATATTCATGAGTTGAGCAGACTGTCTGCCAGCCAACTGAGGCAGGTAGGTGGGATTACTGTTGCTGCGGGCGCGATCCTGCTTTACTGGCTGACAGCTTAAACGCGTTATCTCATTCCCTTGCAAGCAGCACTTCGGTGTTGTTATTGCTATTAAATGTAAGATATTACTTATTAAATCCCTTCGTGCTGAATATTTGTGCATAAAACAGATGATCAGGGCAGGGTAATTTTGATAGAATCCACGCCTAATTTTTTACACATACTCGACTCATGGCTAAAAATATTGTAGTCCTCGGCACTCAATGGGGTGACGAGGGTAAAGGTAAAGTAGTAGACCTACTCACTGACCGGGCAAAGTATGTTGTGCGCTATCAGGGCGGACACAATGCTGGCCACACCCTGGTAATCGACGGTGAGAAAACCGTTCTGCACTTAATTCCATCTGGTATCCTGCGCGACAACGTAACCTGTATTATCGGTAACGGCGTAGTATTGAGCCCGGATGCACTGATGGCCGAAGTGACTATGCTTGAAGAGCGTGGTGTACCGGTTCGCGATCGCCTGAAAATCAGTGAAGCCTGCCCGCTTATTCTTCCTTATCACATCGCTTTGGATGTGGCGCGTGAAAAAGCACGTGGCAACAAAGCCATTGGTACCACGGGTCGTGGTATTGGTCCGGCTTACGAAGACAAAGTTTCCCGTCGTGGTCTGCGCGTTGGCGACTTGTTTAACGCAGAAGACTTTGCCGCTAAGCTGAAAGAAGTACTGGATATTCACAACTTCACGCTGACTCAGTATTACGGTGAAGAAGCGGTTGATTTCGACAAAACCTTAGCGGATGCGCTGGCTGTAGCGGACATTCTGCGTGCCATGGTTGTCGACGTAACTGATGAGCTGGACAAAGCGCAAAAAGCCGGTCTGCCCATCATGTTTGAAGGTGCACAAGGTACGTTGTTGGATATCGACCACGGTACATACCCTTATGTAACGTCTTCAAACACCACAGTAGGTGGCGTGGCAACAGGTGCGGGTTTTGGTCCGCTGAACCTCGATTATGTGCTGGGTATCGTTAAGGCTTACACTACTCGCGTAGGCTCTGGTCCGTTCCCAACGGAACTGGACTGTGCTGTAGGCGAACACCTTGGTGTTAAAGGCCACGAATTTGGCGCGACTACCGGTCGTAAGCGTCGTACCGGTTGGTTTGATGCGGTTGCCATGAAGCGCGCAGTACAAATCAACTCGATCACCGGTTTCTGCTTAACCAAGCTGGACGTACTGGATGGTCTGGAAACCCTGCAAATTTGTGTGGGCTACAAAGATGCTGATGGCAACATCAAAGATGTGCCGCCAATGGCAGCTGATGGCTATGATTTGGTCACGCCAGTGTACGAAGAGATGCCTGGCTGGAGCGAAACCACGTTTGGCGTAACCGACTACGAGAAACTGCCTCAGGCCGCGAAGAACTACATCGCACGCCTTGAAGCGCTGACCGGTGTGCCGGTAGACATTATCTCTACAGGGCCGGACCGTAACGAAACTATCGTTATGCGTCACCCATACGACGCCTGAGTCGTACACAGTCTCTGAGTTTAAAGGCCCCGTTCATCGGGGCTTTTTTATGCCTGTAATACCATCATTACCCAACGCTTCTGTGGCGAAAACTAATCTTCTATGCGGATTGGTATTAATTAGTGTTACGATAGGTCGGTCCAGTTACGGTGGAGTGGATTTCAGATGGCGCAAACTCATTCAATCGCACACACGTTTGAGCGGTTACAGCAAACATTTCAGCTCGGCAAAACTCGTACTTATGCATGGCGAAAAGCGCAGCTGGATGCATTACAGCGCCTGCTCACAGAAAACGAAAAGTCACTGTGTGAAGCGCTTGCAGAAGATTTGGGTAAAAGCCAAACTGAGGCCTGGACTACTGAAGTTGGCTTCCTACTCAGCGACATCAAACATACCAAAAAGCATTTAAAGCAATGGATGAAGCCATCCCGTGTGAGTACGCCAATCGTTGCTCAGCCTGGTCGCAGCTTTATCCAGCCTGAGCCCTTGGGCACGGTGTTAATAATGGGGGCCTGGAATTACCCCATACAACTTACTCTGGCTCCGTATGTTGCGGCGCTGGCGGCAGGAAACTGCGCTATCTTAAAACCTTCTGAGTTGTCGCCGGCCAGTTCAGCGCTCATGGCCACTCTGATCCCGCGTTACCTGGATGGCGATGCGATTTCTGTCGTCGAAGGGGGTAAAGATGAAGCAACTGCTTTACTGGAATTACCATTCGATCATATTTTCTATACCGGTGGTGACCGAGTCGGCAAAATCGTTATGCAGGCTGCGGCCAAACACCTGACACCGGTAACACTGGAACTTGGCGGTAAAAGCCCGTGTATTATCGATAGCGACACCGATCTGGCCACCAGTGCACGACGTGTAGTGTGGGGGAAATGGACTAACGCCGGACAAACCTGTATTGCACCTGACTATCTGTTGGTTGAACGCAGTGTAACAAAGACATTTCTGACACTGCTGGAGCAGGAAATTAACCGACAGTATGGCGCACAACCCCTTACCAGCCCGGATTACGGACGCGTTGTTAACCGGACCCATTTTGACCGGATCCGAGGATACATGCAGCAACAGGACGTTGTTATTGGCGGGCAGGTAGACGAGGCCGCCTTGCGCATTGCACCAACAGTTGTACTCAACCCGGATATTGACAGTCCGGTGATGCAGGAAGAGATTTTTGGCCCGGTTATGCCATTGCTTGAGGTGAGCAGTGTCCAGGAAGCCTTTGATTTTGTGAAGCGCAGACCCAAGCCTCTGGCCGGCTATTTGTTTAGTCAGCGCCAGTCAGTGCAGCAGCAAATGATTGACGAAGTAAGTGCAGGCAGCGTGTGCATTAATGACGTAATGATGTTCATGGCAAACCCGGAACTGCCGTTCGGCGGAACCGGCTATAGCGGCATGGGGCGGTATCACGGTAAGTTTGGATTCGATACGTTCTCACATCAAAAAAGCGTTATGAAGCGCAGCTTCTGGTTTGATGCAGCCATTCGTTACGCCCCCTCCAGTGCACGAAAACGTTACTTGTTGAAAAAGCTCCTTTAGTTGTCAGTTGTTTTTACGTCTTAATTGAACGGATGAAGTGATTTCGAGTCTTTAAAGGCCTGCTTTATCATAAGTGGGTCTTTACCGGTCATCCCTTCAACCGTCACCCCTGAATCGCCAAGCAATATCAGGGAACTACCCAAGAGACTTGTGCGTCGCGCACGCCTATCAGACCTTTTGTTTAAGGAGTTTTGCCCAGGACCTGTTTATTTTTGCAGGTGTATATCATTCTCGGGTAGGTACCAGGTAGCAAATTTCAACAGCTAATATTACTTCAAGTGATTAGATGGCAGTTGCGCTTGTCCAAGTACTGCAACGAAAAGAATGAATCCATTTTCTTTGGTGAAGTAGGCAGTATGTTTGCCTACAGGGAAGTAAAAACCGTCTTGATATAGTTCTTCGCAACTTCTTCCAATTTCGGGGTTATCTGCGAGCATCTGAAAAGCAGTGAGTAGGCCATTTTTGTAGACATTCCATTGCGATTCGGAATGATTTGCAACGGTATAGCTTTTAATTTTAAGCAAATGGTTTTGCGCCAATTTACTTAGTTTATACCTGTTCCTTTTCATGTTGTGGGCTACAGGCCTTTTAAATATGCTTCACCATCAACAACGTTATCTAGTGCAAGATCCTCCTGAGCAGCCTTAAAGCAATGTTTTAAATAGTCGGCTTTCATTGCCTCAAGCGCTTCAAAGTCACGAATAGACATAACGACAACAGCATCTTTATTGTTTTTACTGATTTTCACTGGCTCTCGTTGCGCATTCAGTAGTAGCTCACCAAAGTGCCGTTTAGCGTCATTGGCTGTTAGTGTTTGCATGTCCGCACTCCAAACTAAGATAAGTGGATTGAGTATAATTATTTTTCTAATAACGCACAATTTAATTAAATCGTGCGATTTGTATGATTTGTGAACTGAGAACCAATGGATCTGTGGTGTTTTGAATTTGCGTTAGCCATAAATACTGGCTGGCCAATTTTCCTCATGTTTAATACTAAGAAGCCGCCTTGCCTACGCGAAGCGGCAAACCACCTCAAACTATCTTACTGTGCTTTGCGTTTCGTGCTTTATTTCTTAATATGGTTCGCACTTGGCAGCAATTTGCTGCTTACCCGAAGACATGTAGTGATTTTTATTCGTCGATTTAAGGTTCAGTCATGACGCAACCGTTTCACCTAGCCATACCTGTAGACGATTTAGACAAAGCCCGAGCGTTTTATGGCGACTTGTTGGGCTTTAAGCAAGGCCGCAGCGATACCCATTGGATTGATTGGGATATGTATGGACACCAGTTAGTCACGCACTGCGTTAAGCGTATGCCAACGCCTCCTGAGTACAATAGCGTGGATGGGCACAATGTACCTGTACCGCACTTTGGTGTCGTACTTACTATGGCTGAATGGCAACAGTTAGCCGACCGATTGGTTGCCGCAAAGGTAGAGTTTGTGATTGAGCCTTATATTCGCTTCAAAGGTCAGGCTGGGGAGCAGGCCACATTGTTTTTTATGGACCCGGCTGGGAATGCACTTGAATTCAAGGCATTCAAAGACATGGGGCTGCTATTTGCGGTAGATTAAAAAATGCACAAATTGATGCTGGCCTTTTTTGCTAACTTATTGTTAGTATGGGTATATTGTAGTTCGATGCTGTAAAGCTCGTGTAGTCTTGATAACGGGAAAGAGATAAATGGAGTTTATCCAGAAGAAGCGCGGCGTAAAACAAACGTTTACGCTCAGGGACGACCATTTCAATTTTGCTTACGAAGACAAATCCGGTTCCGGGGATATAGATCTCAACTATGTCGATTTCCCGCAAAAGTCCTCGGTATCCATTGAGCAGAACGAGTGGTTACGCAATGTCGGTTTGCTTTGGATTGCATTGGGCGTAGCGCAAATAGGCTGGGCGATATTTAATGACCTGAGCCTGTCCGGAAAGGGGTTCTGGTTGATGGTGGGCATGGCTTGCGTCTTATGGGCCCACTTTTCTAAAACCCGCTATTCGGTATTCAGAACAGAGCGTGGTAACGTGCTGGTAATGCAGAATAAGCAACACCAACAGATTGTTGAAACACTGCACGCTCGCCGCAAAGCGCAGTTGCTGGACTGGTACGGTGACGTTAATCCTGACAACGAATTGGAAAACGAAATTAGAAAGTTCCAGTGGCTGGTGGAACAAGACGTCATGACCCAGGCGGAGTCAGAGCAGAAGATTGCCCAGGCGCAATTACTGCACAACAGTCAGTATGAATCGCCAGAAACTAAATTGAATTAACAATGTCCAACTAACTTGATCGCCACTAATAATAAAAATAAAGGAGCGAAGACATGCGTGAAGAGCTTATATCTGATGGTCACCGGGGGCGTTCCCGTTCCATCACAAAAGTGCTGGTTGACTGGTTATTCTGGGGTTTATGTTATGCCGTAGGTTGGCCCGTCTGTAAGGTCTTCACTCTTGGGTTTTACCCACAATCCAAATCTCACGAACGTGCTATTTTCAGCCAACGCCGGGCTCATACCGGATTTACCTGTGCCATGATCGGCCTGGGGATTATCATTGCTGCAGCCGGCTTTTATAGTGGCTATCTGCCCCCGTTAACGCTTAAATAACCCTCTCGTTTCTTAAAGGAATAATGCGGCATGCCAGGTGAGGCAAACCGCAAAACCCGGTGCTGCCAGCTTACTGAACCATACAGAATGCGTTCAGCTTGTTGCCGTCCAAATCGCGAAAATAGCCGGCGTAAAAGCCTCTCTCTGCATCTTCTGGCCTGAAGCCTGGCGCACCTTCACAGGTGCCACCCAGCGCCAGGGCTTTTTGGTAAAAAGCGTTCACCTGTTCTGGTGTGTCCAGCGCAAAGGCCGCCATATTGCCATTGCCTGCGCTTGCGGGTGCTTTGTTAAATGGCAGCGTGACGCCAAACGAGACTTCCCCTTGGTTTCGCGCCCAGGCAATAAAGTAATTGTCCTGTTCCATAAACCGCTCTCCGCCAATCGTACCCAGTAGCGCGTCGTAGTATGCGCCTGCTCTTGCCAAATCAGCTGTGCCTACGAGTATATAACCAATCATCTTCGTCTCCTTTGTGGTTGTTGGTTAACAGACGCATTCATAGTATTCGTTGACTCCTGACAGTAAGTGTCAGTAGAGTTTTTCTATTATTGGTTCTCCTCGAACAACGGACGACAAACAAATGCGAAAGGCGGAAAGACTCAACGAAATTGTGCATCATCTGAGAAGGATGCATCAGGCCGTTACTGCAGAAACCCTTGCAGCATTATTTGAAGTCAGTCCGCGAACCATTTATCGGGATATTCAGGATTTAATGGACAGCGGCATTCCCATCACCGGTGAGGCGGGGGTTGGGTATGTAATTGATAAACACTATCACTTACCGCCCATTATGTTTGATGCCGATGAAATAGAAGCCATAGCACTGGGCATTAGCATGGTGAGCAACTGGACGGACGATGCCTTTGCACGTAAAGCGAAAAGTGCTTATGAGAAAATACAGGCAACGCTCACTGCGCCTATGGTCCACGAGCTTACCCAAATCAGCACGTTTTCAGCACCTAGTCGCTATAAAATTCCCTGGAAAGTGAATTTTACCGAGGTGCGCGAATGTATCAGGCGAAAGCAATTTGTCACATTCAGTTACCTTGACCTGAGTGACCAGGTTACCGAGCGGACAATTCGCCCTTTGGCATTGATTTCATTTAGCCCAATCTGGCTGTTGGCCGGGTGGTGTGAAATGCGTCAGAACTTCAGGAATTTCCGGCTGGATCGGATCTCGGACTTTTCCGTATCGCCACAACGGTTTCAGGATGAAAAGGGCAAGGCGCTGTCGGATTACTTAAAAGAGCAGGACGATTGCGTTTAATGAGGGAGCTGCGTGTCGCAAACTCCCTTAGCCAACTGCGTTATTGGGTGCTGCGGACTATTGCCTTACCGCGGCCGTTTTTCTCTGAAGCAGCAGACAACTTGCCGTCTTCATTGAGAATAAGGTGCAGGTCACCAAAGCGGCGGTCGTCAATGGTATAGCCCAGGGCTTCTAACGCCGTCAGCGTGGCTTTGTTAAACCCATCGTGTACGCGGATTGTGTCTTTGGGCCACAGTTGATGGTGGAAACGCGGGCTGTTCACCGCCTCTTCCGCCGTCATGCCGTAGAGCAGGGTGTTAAAAATCGACAGTGTCACAGAAGAAATAATCGTGGTGCCGCCTGGTGACCCGGTAACCAGCTTCACGCTGTCGTCCTCAAGCACAATGGTCGGGGTCATGGAAGACAGCATACGCTTGTAGGGTTCAATGGCATTAGCTTCGCCACCGATTGCACCAAAGAAATTTGGCACGCCGGGTTTAGCACTGAAATCATCCATTTCGTCATTCAGCAGGAAGCCCGCCCCTTCTGCAACCACACCTGCCCCAAAACTCAGGTTAATGGTGGTGGTGTTGGAAACGGCATTGCCCCACTTGTCGACGATAGAGAAATGCGTGGTGTCTTCACTTTCATGTAAGCCGGGTGCAATACCTTCTGTGGGTGAAATGGCTGTCAGATTAATGTTTTTTGCTCTGCTTTCGATATAGGCAGGTTGCATGAGTTCACTCTGCGGTACATCAAAGAAATCCGGGTCACCCAGATACTCGGCACGATCGGCAAATACACGTTTACCCGCTTCAGAAACCATATGCAGGTAAGGTGCAGAATTGTGCGCAGGCATAATATTGGTCTTTAGCACCGTATCTACCATACCCAGCCACTGTGCTACCGCTATCCCCCCTGAACTTGGCGGTGGCGCAGTAACGACTTTGTAACCGCGCCAATCGAATTCCAGTGGCGTGCGCCATTTTGCGTGGTAGTTGGCAAGGTCATCGTGGGTCATCAGGCCATTTGTTTTTTGCATGTAGGCAACGATAGCGTCAGCAGTGTCACCTTTGTAGAAGCCATCAGGTCCCTGGTCGCGAATACGCGCCAGCGTTGCCGCTAATTCAGGTTGTGTAAATAAGGCTTCTGCTTCCGTGGCGGCACCAAAATAGTGTTCGAAGTTGCTGTCACGCTCATTGTCGCGCAGGCGTTTAATATACCGGCTCACACGTCCGGCTAATTTTGGGGAAACATGAAAGCCGTCTTTGGCCAGTGTTACCGCGGGCTGAACCAGTCTTGTCCAGGGCAGTTTGCCGTACTTTTGGTGTGCTTCCCACATTCCGGCAACGGTGCCGGGAATACCAGAGGCTTTCGCGCCAAACAAAGAGTCGGTAGGGTGAACATTGCCGTCTTCGTCCAGGTACATATCGCGAGATGCGGCTTCTGGTGCCATTTCTCGGTAGTCGAGAAAGTCAGGCTGACCGTCGATGTAGATAGTCATAAAGCCGCCGCCGCCGATGTTGCCAGCTTCCGGGTAGGTAACCGCCAGCGCAAACTGCGCTGCAATGGCGGCATCAACCGCATTGCCGCCTTGTTCCAGCACGTCCATGGCAACCTGGGCGCCGAACTTGTCGGGCATGGCTACAGCGTAATCGGATGAGGTTTGTTCTGTAGGTTGGTTTGAACAGGCGACTAATCCAAGTAGCCCTAATGTAATTAATAAAATGCGCATAGTTATCCCACCATTATAATACTTGTGATCAGGTAAGCGATGAGTGTTAACCCGCCGCCAACCAGGGCGTAGGGCAGTTGAGTTCTAACGTGTTCCAGTAAATCACAGCCGGAAGCGATGGATGAAACTGCTGTTGTATCTGATATGGGCGAGCAATGGTCACCAAATACCCCGCCACCCAAAATGGCACCAATGACCAGCGAAGGGGGTAGCCCCAGTTGTTGAATGAGCGGCACCCCAATGGGGATCAGAATAGCAAAGGTGCCCCAGGAGGTCCCCGTAGTGAATGACATGATCGCTCCGGCGATAAACAGCATGGGCACCACGAGAACAACAGGTAAGTACTCACCAACCAGCCCGGCTACGAATACCCCTGTGCCCAGTACTTTCAGGCTGCTGCCCAATGTAAGTGAAAGCAGTACAATCGTGACCAGCGGCAGAATTTCCCCCATGCCTTTGAAGCCGGTTTCTACCGCTTCGTGGTGGGTAAATCGCTTGCCAAATACCAGCATAAGATAGGCGACAGCCGTTGCCAGAATAGTGGCGTACAGCACGGATTTACTGCCGCTACCCTGTGATAACACGCCGTTGCCGGTCCACAGCATAAAGCCCACCATACTGACTACCATGGTTACAATAGGTACAACCATGTAGCTGGCTTTGGTGGCAGGCGCCGCCTCTAGTGACTGCTGGTTGCTGCTAAGCTGTTGCTCAGCTTTTGCCATTGGACCGTGAACTTTGTCGGAAAAAACCGTGTACGCCGCAATCGCCAGCGCAATAATAGCGTAGAAATTAAAGGGTACAGAGCCCCACAGAATACTGGCCGACGATTCAGGTAAATCATATGTGTCCAGCATGCCCAGCACAAAGGCACCCCAGCCGTTTAACAGAATGAGAATACACACAGGCGCACTGGTGCTGTCGATGAGATAAGCCAGCCGTGCCCGGCTCATGCCAAACTTGTCGAACAGGCCCCGGGCAAAAATACCCGCAGTCAGCACGCTAAGGTTCGATTCGATGAATACCACAATACCGGTCGCCATGGTTAATCCGCCTACCTGACGACGACTGCGGGCAACGCCGCGCTGGGTAAGCCAGTTTACGGTTGCGGTGACGCCACCGGAATCTCGAATATATGCCAGTAACGCGCCGACCAGTACACTGAACAGCAGTATGCGGGTATTTCCCGCACTGGTGGCAACATCGACAACCCGTTCAATAGAGGTAATGGGAGCCAGTAATAGGAGCCCGTCTGCGGAAGTAAGAAGAATAAGCGCTTCAGCGCACAATACCGCCATGAGCAGCGCCATAATGACTTCTTTCTTCCAGAAAACAATCAATATCGCAACCAGCGGTGGAATAATGGAAACCCATTCCATAATGTAAAGCCCTGTTGTTGTTCTTTTAGCGTGGCATTAATGCCTGGGATCAGCGGTTGAGGACCGCCTCGTAAACCAGCGATACAATACTGCCATATTTGCCGGTTTCAAAGGTTTTCCCGGTAAATTGCAGATTGCCGTCGTCGTCTTCCACAATGGGCGAATGTCGGGCGTTGGTCAATAGGATGACGGCCAAATCCAGAGCAGGGTCGATTACTGTCGCCGTGCCAGTCCATCCGGTATGGCCAAAAGCCTGTTCGCTGGCATAGGGCCCAAAGTGCCAGCGGTTCTGGCCATTCGCGGCGCGACGCCACCCCAACCCGTAACTCCAAAAGCGGTTATCCGGCTTAATAAACGCATTGAGAACGCTGTTTTCAAATAACTGAACATTGCCGTAGCCACCGCCGTTTAACAGCAGTTGCGTCATCACGGCCAGATCATCCGCTGTAGAAAACAGCCCGGCATGGCCAGCTACACCTTGCATGGCGTGGAATGCTTTTTCATCGTGTACTTCACCTTGCAAGGTGTAGGTGCGAATGTTGGGGAAATCGAGCCGTCCACCACGCGTATTGCCCATCAGTTCTGTAGCAGCAAATTCTTCGTGCTGGTGGCCTTTAAGTAACGGATTGAAACGCGTGTGGGTCAAACCAAGTGGGGTATACAGTTGTTCTTCGCAAAACTGGTCGAGAGGCATGCCGGTGATGCGTTCAACCAACAACCCAAGCAGCATAAAATTGGTGTCGCTATAAGCCGTGGTGAGCCCATTGCCGATGTTGAACGGCACCTGCGTAATCAATAGCTCAGATGTGCGCTGTTTGTCCTGAGAGTAGAATGCCGGGCCCAGTGGATTGTCCGGTTTATGGAACGGGATCTCCGGGGCATATCCGGATTTGTGTGAAAGTAAGTCGCTCACTCTGCGGGCTTCACGTCCATCGCCCTGGTATTCTGGCAGGTAATACTGGATGGGTTTGGTTACATCGAGATGGCCGGTTTCAACCAACCGCATAAGCGCGAAGGTCGTTGCAAACATCTTGGTATTTGACGCCAGGTCAAAGCCGGAGTCGGTTTGCATTGGCTGAGGCAAGGCCAAAGGCTGACCCGTTTCATCATAGCGCCTGGCAAACCCGTAGGCGCTTCGTTTAATGACGGCGCCATCTTTAACTACCAGCAGGACCGCACCGGGAAAGCCTGCTTCTACTTCCTGATTGATCAGGGTATCTACCGCACTGAATTGTTGTTGGTACTTGGCTGTTTCATCTTTGAGCGTAGGGAAAGGTACCGTTACTCGCAATTCAGCGGTGCTGGGCTCAACCTGACTCACAGACAGCGTATTCAGGCCATTACGGGTTCGTCGGGCCAGTGAGTAATGGTAGGGGGTGCCTGGTAAAAAAGGCTGGTCCAGCGTCAGGGTCTCACCATTGACTTTAATTTCGGCGTGGGTGGGTTCTGTTGCTTCGACAATCAACTCCCCACGCCCCTGATAACTTTTAAAAGCAAATCGGTCAGTCACAAAGGCGCGCTTGGTTGGCTCTGTATCCGGAACAAGGGTATCGATTTGGCCGTGTTTCGGCTCGTATACCTGGGCTTCAGACGGTTGGAGTTCCTTGTCATAACGGGCCAGGAGATTTTCTGCGCTGGCTGGAAAATACTTCTCCAGCAGGGCGAATAAGGCCGCCGCGGTGCGGCTGTCAGGCTCGCCCGTGACATGCCAGGGTAAAAAGTGCATTTGAAAAGCCGATACGGCATTCAGTGTGCTGCTGTCTTTAATGCCCGTTTCGACCACACCGTAACCATAGGCGCGGAATGCAGCCTGAATAAGTCCGACCGAAGCCGGCTGTTCGTTAAATTGCTTCCAGTAGTGGGCCAGTGTGTCGTTGTCGTACCAGGCCCCAATACCTTGTTGATAAAGCTGGTACCAGGGGAAGCGCGGGCCGGGATCATTTTTTCTGTCGAAGGCAATATCAGAGTGCCCTACAACGGCGGTAGGGTGAATGTCGGGGTTGCGCGCCAGGATGTCTTTTGCCAGTTCAATGACCACTTCAATCTGTTTGGGGTCATAGTCGGGGAAAAGGCAAAGGCGATTGTTGCCATGCTCAGCTAACGAGGGACCTAGCTGACCATCACGCTCGCAAGTAGGTACATTAACAATTTCAATACCAATGGAATGGTCATTCAAACCAGTACGGCCCTGCCAGTAACTCTTACCGGCATGCCATGCGCGTTTATTTTCATCGACCAGTTGAATGACCCGCGGATTACCCACCGGATCTGATGGGTCGTTTGATTCAGGTACCAAGTAATGTGCGCTTAGGCCACCTTCTTTCACCAGTGCGTCAACCGACTTTGCATAATCGATGGCAGTAAAGTGGATAACCAGAGACTTCACCCTTTCGCCATAGTTACTGGACGGCATTTGAATAACGTTACGGCTGCTACAACTGATGACCAGCAAAGCGCAGAAAATTAACGTTAACGAGTGGCGTAGTGCACGCATAAGCAGGGAGCATCCTAGGTAAGTGGTCAGTATTTACCCCAAATTAGCAATACCGAAACCGAAAGTAAATAATAAAATATTCCAAATCAACCCCAGACTGTGTTTCGCATTAGGCATGAGGCGCCTTCCTGATTATGTCTCATTTATTTGGCAGTTTGGCTCGTTCAAGGTTGACGCAGGTTAATTGAGTTCAGGTTACTTTTTACCGATGTTTTTGGTCGGAAATGGCGATTGTTGGAATAATTTATTTTTCAGTGTGAATCGGGTAAGCTGCTGAATATTGAAACTGCCATTCGGAAAACGGGTATGATGTTGCGAGGATTTTATGGGGTATTGGGAGTACTGGCTATGCTGAGCGTAACGGCGAGTTGTTCGTCATCCAGTGAGTCCACGTTATGGCTGGGTCAAAAGCTCATGCTGGATTTGCGCTACTACTGCGAAGACGGCACAGACGAGAAACACTGTAAGACACCGGTAACCGCCTTGTCGCCAGAACTGGAGGCTGTCATCCGCGAGGGCAAAATCGGTGGCGTTATTCTGTTTGCCGAAAACCTGGAAGAGACCGGGCAAGTGGTCCGGCTGAATTATCAGTTGCAAACTATCGCGAAAGAGGCCGGTTTGCCGCCACTGTTTGTAGCGATTGACCAGGAAGGTGGCAGAGTGGCGAGATTGCCCGACGCCGTCGCTACCCGGTTTGTAGGCAACATGGCAATTGGCGCAACGTATCCCACCCACGGCACCGCTTTCTCGACGAGTGTGAACGCGGGTATTGCAAAATCTATTCGATTATTAGGCTTTAATGTCAATTTTGCCCCCACAGTCGATGTTAATCTCAATGCAAACAACCCGGTTATTAACGTGCGTTCTTATAGTGAGTCGCCTGAGCAGGTGGCTGAAATGGGCGCGGCAGCGGTATCAGCTTTACAACAGCATGGCGTAATGAGTGCGCTCAAGCATTTCCCGGGTCATGGCGATACCCACGTAGACAGCCACACCGGCCTGCCAAAGGTTGAACACGACGCAGCGACCATTAATACCGTGGATCTATTGCCATTCAAGCATGCCATTGAGCAAGCAGACTACCCGGCCATGATCATGACTGCGCATATTCAGTATCCCGCGTTGGATGACACAACATTCATTACCCGCGACGGCGAGCAAAAAGTCTTACCCGCTACGTTGTCGAAGAAAATCCTGACCGGCCTGCTACGCGACGACATGGGCTACAACGGCCTCATTGTGACTGACGCCCTGGATATGGCCGGTATCGCTCAATATGTTGATCATCGCGATGCGGTAATCAAAACCTTCAATGCGGGGGCCGATATTGCGTTAATGCCATTCGCTATCCGTAACCCTGAGGGGATTAAGCAATTTCGCGCTTTGTATAAACAGTGGATCCAGGCTCGTGAACACGGCGAGTTGAATGCGGCAGAGATGGATGAATCGCTGCTGCGTATTCTGGCAGCGAAACAAGCGTATAAACTCGACGACTTTATTGCCCAGCCACTTACTCAGCGTCTGGAAGAGGCGAAGGCGGCACTGCCGATGGCTGATAATCAGCAATTGGAGCGCGAGTTGGCAGAAGCGGCACTGACCAAGGTCTTCGATAAGGGCGTACTGCCGCTGAAGGGTAAACACTTCGCTCTGGTCATGCCCGACGAAGCGCGTTGCGACGCGCTGTCGAATGCGCTCAAACAGTACGGTAAAGGCATAACGACGGTGTGTATGTCACTCAATCGCATCGCCACTCAACCTGATTTATCGCCGTTACTCAGCGCTGATGCACTGATAATTGGTGATATCACGCCGCAGCACAGTATGGCTGAAATGGGTGGCATGGATGACTTAGCCAGTTGGAGAGCAAGGCCCGACAAAGCCGCAATAGATCGGTGGGTGAAGAACCTGACCGAACAGGCAAAAGCGAACCAGGTTAAGACAGTGATGGTTGCTCTGCGCACACCCTATATGTTGAGTGAATACCGCAATGTCGTCGATGCCGGCGTTGCCACCTTTGGCTATAACGTCACAATCAGTCAAACGCCCAAAGGCGAGGTTGCTGAAGGCGCGGTCTTTTCCGCACTGGCAGCGGGCTTGTTAGGGCACATTCCTATGCCTGGTGTATCACCGGTTACCATTGAATGACACATCGTGTTCAGGCACTTGATGCGCTGCGAGGGCTGGCTATCTTTGCCATGTTACTGGTGAATAATCCCGGCTCCTGGCAGCACGTTTATGCGCCTCTGCTTCATGCTGATTGGCATGGTCTGACACCTACCGACCTGGTATTCCCCGGCTTCATCTTTGTCATGGGCGTTACCCTCGCGATTCAATTGCCCAAAGCACTCGCCGCATTAGGCAGTAAGCGGGTGTGCCTGACGGCGTTGAAACGAGGTGCAACCCTCGTGCTGCTCGGCTGGTTCCTGTACTTGTTCTGGTTTAATTTCGCAGTACCCGATTTCGACTGGATCAACGACCGGTTGGCAACCTTGCGCTATCTGGGTGTGTTGCAGCGACTGGGAATAGTCTATCTGCTTACCGTGCTGCTAATGTGCACAATCCCACCGCAACGGTACTTTACCGTTGCCATCGGGCTATTAGTCGCCTACTGGCTGCTTATGCGTTTTGTGCCTTATAGTGCTGCGGATGGACAAACGTATCAGGGGTTATGGTTGCACGGTAATAGTCTGGCTGCGTACCTCGACAACCTGATACTGGGCGCATCGCATCTTTACTATGCCGATGCCAGCCCTTTTGCTTTTGATCCGGAAGGGTTGTTGTCGACCGTACCGGCGGTGAGCAGTTGCCTGTTGGGCGTAGTTGCAGGTCGCTACTTAATTACTGACAAACGCGCCACAGTGCAAACTTTGATTGTAGCGCTTGCTGGCATTGTAATCGGGATTGCTTTGTCCGCCTGGATTCCTGTGAACAAGGCATTGTGGACGCCTACATTTGTGTTGGTAACCAGCGGTATTATGGTGTGTCTGTTATGGGCCTTTATGGCCTTGGATACCCGTTTTTCATTGTTCAAACCCGGACATCCTTTATTGGTGGCGGGCACTAACAGCATTGCGCTTTACATGATTGCAGGCGTGTTGGCCCGCTTGTTGTTAATGATTCGGGTTGACGGTGCGACTGTGAAGTATTGGCTCTATCAACCTATCACCCAATTCATCGGTGATCCCAAACTGGCCTCATTGTGTTTTGCGCTGCTTTTCTGCTTAATTTGTTATTTGCCGCTGTTATGGATGTTTCGGCGCGGCATTTTTTGGCGGGTGTAATACACTTCCTGTCAACAGGTGCCGAATCAACCTTGCGATACTGTGCTGGTTTGTCCACCTGACCATCAGGTCAAGGGCAAAATAAGTAAAGAAGGTGGGGATGGGCCATTGAAAGTAAAAGGATTTCAAAATGATAGCCAACCGCTTAAGGTACATACTGAGTACGACCTGGCTTTTGCTGGCCGTTGCCGGAGGCGCGCAGGGTGAAACCTTGTACCTTGCTATGTCTGAAGACTGGAAGCCTTATGTATATGTTGATGCAGCAGGCAATGTGGCAGGCGAAGACTATGCGTTGTTGCATCGGACACTTTCAAGTCTGGGGCATGAACTTCTGGCGGTTGACCTGCCCGAACAACGGATGGGCCGGGATATCTCTCGTGGCCATGTAGACGTTACGCTGGGCGCGGTATCGACTCCACAACGCCGCGAACAAAACCTTTTCTCCATTCCATATCGACTTGAAACCATTGTGTTTGCTTACCTGGGGTCTGAACATCCTGACTGGCATGAACAGGATCTTGAGCAAATATTGCAGCAAGGCGGCCTGGTTGCTGTAAACAACAGCGGCTGGTTTGGTGAATGGTTCCGGTATCATGTACGTGAGACGTATCCGTCTCAGCTTGTCCATGCTGAAGGTACCCTTCGCAGAATGCAGTTGCTGAAGCTGGGCAGAGTGTCGGCGGTGGTAGGTGATATCAACGTCATTCAGGCTGCCGGACAGGAATTAGAGGTAACCGACTTGCACATCAGTGATGCGATCATTAATCAAACTCCGGTGCATTTTATGTTTAGTCGGCAGCGTGTGGATGCTGACTTTATGCAACGCTTTAATACCGCACTCAAACACCAACTCGACGAGAATGTAAAACTTCAGTAAAGACCTGAATTAACGGACCTCAGCACTGCCAAACTGTTATCTGGTATTTTTGGAGTAAATCGTTGTGGACCGTCAACCACCCGTTAAATTAAACCATACAGTGCAGCGTCGCCGTGTCATTCGTTCTTTGCTGGGCGCAGCCCTGGCAACGCCCGTTTTTGGGCTTATTGGATGCGGAGGGTCTGGTACAACGGCCACTTCAGCCGCATCTTCTTCCTCATCTTCCTCCTCGGGTACGGGGAGTTCTGCCGGCAGCAGCGGGTCTTCGTCGGGGAGCAGCACGGCGAACAGCGGTGTGACGACTACCACAGACTGGGCCACAGGCGGGACGTCTTCCATTACAGAGAATTTCCCGGATGACAGCTTGTTTGAGAACAGCAGCACCTGCTCGGTTGAGTTAACCGAAGCGCTGACCGAGGGGCCTTGTTATTTCGACAGCGAGTACCGCGACGACATATCAGAAGGGCAAACCGGTTTGCCGATGATGCTGTGTTTACAGCTGGTGGACGCAAATTGTAATCCGCTCTCTGGCTATGAAATCGAAGTTTGGCATTGCGACGTCGAAGGAATTTATTCCGGTGATACCAGCGACAGTAGTGATGCGAATGGATTTAGCTCTGGGTTTTGTACCGGAAATGACCAGGCGGCCCTGGCGGCAAAATGGTTTCGCGGCATTAAAGTCACGGACAGTGCAGGACGAGTGGATTTTGCGTCATGTTTCCCCGGCTGGTATTCCAGCCGCGTTATTCATATTCACTTCAGAGTGAAGAACAATAATAATGACGAAGTGATTTCGCAGTTTGCCTTCAGCGACGAGTTTGTGGATGCTATCTGCACGTCACACAGCGATTACGCTGCACGCGGGGAGCCGGATACACACCTGTCTGGCGACACCGTCTTTCGCAGCGCCGACGACGAATACCTGTTCGATCTGCAGCAAAACGCCGACGGCTCGTTACTGGCGTACAAACGCATTATTATTTCGTGAGAGCAAAGCTCAACAGTCTATAATCACTTCTCCGTTCAGCACGGCAACAATGTGGCCGTTGTCGTGCTGCATTAGCCAGTACGCAGGGGTATCGGGCTGAAGCCAGGGTTGTGGCAGCGCTTCAGGCACACACAACACTGGCAGTCCTGACTCATTGGTAATGTGTCCATCGTCGCCAATAAAATAAACCCATCCCTCAGCTAGTCGCTGCAGGTACAGCTCCCTGGTGAGCGAGAGCGGTTCATTCACGACGTATCCTTTCAGTGGTAACACGCGCATGCCAGCGGTATCGGGGGTGTGGAAAGCCTGTTGAACAGACATGTCGCCAATGTGCTTAATGGTGGCCTTGCCGGATTTGCGGCACACATTCACGTTTACATCCGCATTAAATGAGGTCTCGAAACAGCGCAATTGCAACTGGCTGAACTTGATGTCAACCAAGCCGTCCTCCACGTTATCCGGGATCCGGTAGTAGTCAGCCAGCGACTTATGCATGTACTGATTACTGAGCAAAGCCTCGAGTGCAGCTTGCAAAGCAACTACATTCATTTTTCTGGCAGTCTGTCGGTGTGGGTCGCCCGGGTATGCGCCCGATTCAATTAATATCGTGCTGGCACCGGTTGCGGCGATGTTGTCGCCAAAAGAACGCAGGGAATAGGTATCGTCATATCGTCCAATATGACGGGGTAGCCAGTGTTGAATAGCGTCGGCCATACACGCGATAAGCTGTTTGGCGCGCAAACGTGCTGCGTCCACATGCTTATCGATGTGAAACGCCGGTGCCAGAAATGCAATAGTCGCCGTTTCACCGGTCTCACCGGCAGTGTAGTAAGGGTTCTGGTCGTGCAGGTTAAAGGCCACATCGGGCTTCAAGCTTTGAACCTGCTCCCACAACACTCTGCCCTCGGGTGTCTGTAGTGCCTTTGCGTCGCGGTTAATGTCGATACCCTGAGCGTTCACTCTGGTACGATTCTCTGCCCCATCCGGGTTCAGCATGGGAATGACATGCAGTGTTACCAGGGATTGCCAGTTTATGTCGAGGGACGGTAATTTTTGAGTTAATAAGATATGCAGCCAATCAAGCACCGCTGCCGTCGCGGTAGGCTCGTCGCCATGCATTTGTGTCCACGCTAATAGAATGAGCGGCCCACGACCCACCGTTAAGCGCGTTATGGGCTTGCCGGAGCAAGCGTGCCCGACAACCGAAGAGGTTACCTCGTTGTGTTGGGCTAACTGTTCAACCACCTGGCTGATGTCTGCAAAGCGCAGGTGAGCGCGATTCAAATTGTCCGTATGGTGTTTATCCCACAAAGAGGCAATGGCATTCGCTGGTACATGGGGATGGGCAGTGTGCATAATTTACGGTAACCTGTTTGGAATAATTTAAAGGCGTGTTGCTCGCTAGCCTTTATTTAAAGAGATTTTGATATTCGTATCAACTAGTTTATATTTGAATAAAAAATTCATTAAGCAAGGTTGAAGTTGTCGCCACGGCGGTGTAACCGGTGAGTAGGAAGTAATCAGTCATGTCTGCCTTTGTTAAAATCAAAGCCATTAAACATTCGCTGTCTGCGAGTGAATCAAAATTAGCGACATTTACGCTGGATTCACCCAATGCTGTGCGTGATCTATCGTCACAGGAATTGGCGAATGTGGTAGGTGTCAGTCAGTCCAGTGTGGTTAAATTTGCCCAGAAATTGGGATACAAAGGATACCCCGCGTTTAAACTGGCAGTCATCGATGCCCTCAATCGCGAAACACCGAATACGCAGTTGCATGGCAAGATAACGCTGAATGACGGGTTTGAACAGATGGCCGACAAGCTGCTCAGCAGTAAAATCAGCGTATTAAATGAAACCCGAAATCTGAACGAAATTGTCGAATTCGAAAAAGCCGTAGAGATCATCAAAAACGCCAAGCGTATTCTTATTTGTGGTGTTGGCGGTTCTGCCCTGGTGAGCAAAGACTTTTCATTTAAATTGCAGAAGCTGGGGATGGTGGCGATTGCAGAAGCCGACGGCCATATTCAGTTGGCTGTGGCAGCAACGTTTGGTGAAGCCGATGTGGTGATAGCCATTTCCGAGTCAGGTTCCACCCGTGAAATCGTTAACGTTGTGCAACAGGCTAAAGACAATCACGCCAAGGTAATATCGATTACTAAATACGGCAACACGCCGGTCTCTGAGCCTGCTGACGTCAAATTGTACTCGGTGGCGGAGGAAGCTTCGGCCCGGTTGTCGTCCATTCTGGCGCGTACTGCACAGGAGCTAATTATTGATATGCTCTTTATCGCGCTGACACAGGCCTCTCGTCCCGGCCGGAAATTACTCGAACGAACGAATGAAGTAGTATCTCAGTTTCGCCAGGGAAATCCGTCTGTTTCCGGAAGTTAGTTTTCGTCTGTAACGAGCGTGCCATTACCGCGAATACGGTGAAGCCAGGTCTCAGCCTGAGCATATCCCCGAGTCAGCTCATCGTCACTCAATGTTTGCTGTAGTCATTGCTGCAGCCAGTTATAGCGGTTGTATAACTAATTATCGTCGGTGAGTGTCAGAATGACCTGATTAAGCGCAAAGGCGTTTACATAGCCGCCGCTGCCTGTTTTTTGTGCATGGTGCAGGCCGGCCAGCCTCTTCATGGCCGGAAAACTCCCTTGAGCAACGGCCTGTTCAAGGAAAGCACGTTGTCGGGCAACAAACGCATCGCGCTTCTCAATAAAGTCGTCCCTGGGCAAAGAGGTAAACCCTTGCGCATCCATATACCTGTCGACGGTAAGCCTGCTTATCGCATGCTGAGCAAACACATGCCCTTTGTCAGCCGCCTCGTCCAGATAGTCATAGTAACCCTTATTCATCTGATGATGTGTGCCTTCGCAGTAGGCGTAGCGATGTTCTATACGGGCTGTAGCCGCAGACACGTCACTAAATGATGACGCTTGTTGTATTGCTTCATCGAGCTGCTTTGGTGTGCTGGGCGCGTAGTAACAAAGCTGCAGATTCATTCCCAGCACGTATAAGGCGTTAATATCACCTTCGGATGCGGCAGTAACGAGTGCCGTAACATGAGAGCCGAAATTATCTGAAAATTGCCAGACAGGGGCAGTGAGTAAGACAAATGAGCCGCCCCCTTCCACGGCATTATGTTGCGGCTGCTCGTAGACGCCAGTGGTAGTGTTGTTTTCTGCGGGTGCACCTGACTTTATTTCTGGTGTAAGTGGTTGCGTATCTTGTTGCACAGTTGGTGAGTGTTTTGCCGAAAAATAAGGGCTGGTTGCAAACATATGCCACAGCCAGGCGCTTGCCAGCAACAACAAACATAAACCGGCAATTAACAGGCGGGCAGATTTGCTAATAGTGTGTATGACAAAAAGTGTTAGTTAAGGGGGTACAGCAAGTAAGGCTGCCGGCGTAGTTTATACTCTGCTAGTGCAGGCTGCCAGCTAGCGCGGATGGCTTGCAGGGAATCGCCTTTGCTTAACTGTTTTCTCAGTGAATCGGTACCGCTTAGTAAATCGAAAAATCGCGCGCGGTCGATCAGTGGTGTATCGCTTTCTTTAAAAGCCTGAATCGCGGTAAGTAACAGCGAAATATCAAAGCCTTCCATAGTACTGCCCGTTAAGTTGAGTCCTTGTAACTGCATGTCCTGGTGCTTGGGATTTGGGGCGCTTTCGGGCATGGATACTGGCGTAAAGGCAAATTCTCCGAGTGCGACATCCGGATGGCCGATAACCTGGAACGGCCAGGGAGTGCCACGTCCTACGCTGATCTCGGTGGCTTCAAACAAGCATAAAGAGGGATATAACCGGATTGCCTGCTCGTTGGGTAAATTCGGGCTGGGGGGAACGGGCAATACGTAGCGGTCGGTTTTGCGGTAATCAAAGACAGGCACTATGGTTAACGACAAGGCCTGTGCGCTATTTATCCACTGTTCGCCACGGATCATCAGCGCCAGTTCCCCTACCGTCATGCCGTGTAACAGCGGGATAGGGTGCATGCCCACAAAAGACTGAAATGCTAAATCCAGTACTGGGCCGTCTACAAAGCGCCCGTTCGGGTTTGGCCTGTCCAGTACCAATACGGCAATACCCTGCTCAGCGGCTGCTTCCATCACATAGTGTAAGGTGCTGATGTAAGTATAAAAACGGGCTCCGACATCCTGAATATCAAAAACCAGTATATCAATACCTGCCAACATCGCTGGCGTTGGCTTCTTGGTTTTGCCGTACAAAGAACGTATAGGCAGGCCAGTTTTGGCATCGGTCCCATCGCTAATGGTTTCACCGGCCCCCGCGTTGCCGCGAAAGCCATGCTCCGGCGCGAATACCGATGTAATGCTTATGTGCTGTGAGAGTAAAAAATCTACCAGGTGCTGGTCTCTGACCCGGCTGGTTTGATTGACCACCAGGCCAACCTGTTTGCCTTGTAATAGTGGCAAGTAGGCCGCAGGTTGCTCTGCGCCGACGATGATGGCCTGAGAACTAAAACTAACCAGTACAGTCAGTAGTGTGACGACAATTAACTGCACTCGTCCTTTCATGCTTCCCTCGTGGTCTGTAATAACTAGTTCTGAGCCTGAACCGCTTGACGTAAGAAACCGTTATTTTCCGTCAATATCGCTTCTGCTCGCTTTGCGTCCAGGCCTGTCAGGAGCATTAGAATTGCTAACTTGGCGTGATTATTCGCGGCTGTCAGTGCTTCGCTGGCTTCCTGTTCAGCGCAATCCGTGGCTTGCATCACAATGCGAATGGCACGCGCTTTTAATTTCTGATTGGTCGCATTTACATCGACCATCAGGTTCTCATAGGTTTTGCCCAAGCGAATCATACTGGCCGTACTGAGCATATTCAGCACCAACTTTTGTGCTGTACCTGATTTCATTCGCGTTGAACCGGTAATGCACTCCGGGCCGACGACGGGGCAGATGCCTATTTGCGCGCAGTCCATCATTGGTGAGCCTGGGTTACAGGTAACTGTAACTGAGACGGCCCCCAATTCATTGGCATATTCGAGTGCGGCAATGGCATAAGGCGTTCGGCCGCTGGCAGACAGTGCCACGAGCACATCGTTATGGTTAAATTGAATGGCCTTCAGGTCGGCCACACCCTGAGCGCTATCGTCCTCAGCACCCTCTATGGCATTCTTAATTGCACCGTCGCCACCTGCAATAATGCCAATCACAACTGATTCGGAAACGCTGAACGTCGGTCTGCATTCTACTGCGTCTAAAATACCGAGACGGCCACTGGTCCCCGCGCCCAAATAAATCAAGCGTCCGCCTTCCTGCAGACGAGGCACAATGGCGTCAACCGCTTTGGCGATATGGGGGATGGTTTTGCGGACCGCGTCTGCTACGCCTGCATCTTCCTGATTGATCTTTTCCAGAATGGATATTGTGGGCAACAGGTCAATATCCATTGTTGTCGGATTGCGACCTTCAGAGACAATCTTATTGAGTTGTTCCAGTAGGGTTGCTGAATTGTTTTTAGTCATGAGCATAATATTTAACGCTTGCTTGCGCCTGTCCGAAACAAAAAATACCGTTCGTACTTAACATTGTACATTGGCCTCCTGCCAAGTTTTACCGGACGTCTGCTGTCCGATGGCACACACTACACCGGCAATCAGTGTGCCAATAACGAGTTGCCACGTGAATCCCAGTGAAAACCGTAAAGATTCAGGCAAATACCATTCCATTATATAAGGTTGTAGCAGCAGTGGGATGATAAAACCAACAATCAGTGCTGCCAGTACCGAGGCCGGGCTTCCCCGTTGGGTAAATAGCGTGACGAAGTACACGCCAAGTAGTCCGCTGTATGAGAAAACCATTACGCCTAGCGCAAACTGCAACAGGGGCGTATCTGAATACTGTTGCCAGTAATAGCACAAACAAGCCATGAGCGCTAATGCCAGCGCAACAAAGGCCATTGCCATGCGGCCTGCGCTAACAAAGTGCTCTTCTGCACAAGATGCGTGCCGTTTTAATTTCCACGGCCGGTATAAATCCTGAATCAATACGCTGGACATCGAATTCAGACCAGAATTCAATGTAGACAGCGCGGCGGCCAGAATACCTATAGTGACTAACCCCTTGAGACCTGCAGGTAAATCGGTAAGGACATAATACATGAATATGGTAACCGGCTCGCCGGCAAACTCAGGTACTGGTGCACCACTGCTCATGCTCATAATATCCGGCCGCTGATAGTAAACGTACAGCAGCAAACCAATGATGATAAATAGCAGCATCACGGGTATCACCATCACGACCGAGAGCAGCATGGCTTTCGCACCTTCTTGTGCATTCTTGCAGGTTAATACGCGTTGCGTCATGTCCTGGTCCAGACCAAAGGCCGCTATATTCAGCAGCACGAAACCGGTAAATACCGACAGCAGGGTAAAGACACCGCCCGGGCTAAAGTCAGTACGAGTGTCGAATAGTAAAAGCTTTGATGGGCCATCTGCAGGAGATTGCAGCGCCTGAATCACCGTGTTGAAATCGGCAGGAATGGCTAACCAAAGCGCGATAATCACGGCAACAGCCGCACTGACATAAGTGATCGCTTGCATTACATCACTGTAAATTACGGTGCGAATCCCGCCGTAGACGCTATATACTAGGCCTATGATGCTGATGAGCAATGTGGCAGATATCACACTCGATGCGTCGATGTTGCCAAACAGGATCATGGCAACCGCCAAAGCTGCCATGTACAACCGGGCACCACTGGCAAATACGCGGCCGAATAAATACATGAGTCCGGCCTGCTGCTTGGCTGATTCACCAAACCGATTTTCAAGCAGCTCGTAAACGGTATAGACGTTTAGCGCGTAAAAACGGGGAATAAGAAACCGGGCAACAAAAAAAGCGGCAATGAAAGCGCCGAGGTTGGTGGCCAAATAGGTCAGGTTTCCCCGGTATCCCTGGTCGGGCCCACCTAAAAAGGTTGCAGCCGACTGGGATGTTGCAAGCACCGATATGGCTACCATCCAGATGGGCATGGCGTTGCCACCCAGAAAATAATCGCTCGTTGTGGCGGCTTTTCGATTAAAATACCAGCCGCTTACTGCGAGCAATAAGCCGTACAGGGCAAAGAGCAATAAATCGATGCTGGTATATTGGGTTAGCATGTAATCACTTTGTGGCCATGGGCAAGCTAAGTTAGGATGCAGCAAACTGCGTTTTCTGCACCGGTGTTATTCCTACAGCGGGAAATATTTAATGTATTTATTTCCGAGAATATAAGTCTAGAATATATTATTCTGCGAACATTTCAAATTAAGAATTTATTAATTAATTCAGTCAGTGTATTGTAGGATTTGTGTTCATTACTGAGAGCGACGTCGTTGAGCAGACAAACCCGCGCCATTATTCATCCACAGGCATTACAGCATAACTTTGCCAGGCTGCAACCGTCGTTGCCAAGCCAGGCGATAGCCGTGATCAAAGCGGACGCCTATGGCCATGGTGCGGTAACAGTCGCCACGGCGTTAAGTGATTTGTGTACATGCTTTGCTGTGGCTATTTGTGATGAGGTGCGTCCGCTGCGGGATGCCGGGATCACCCAGCCCGTGGTGGTGCTTGAAGGGCCACATGATATGCAGGACTGTCAGATGGCGAAAGCGTCAAACAGTATTTTGGTGGTACACAATACAGTTCAGCTCGACTGGCTAACGACACTGCCGGCGTCGCAAAGACCGGAAGTCTGGTTGAAGGTTGACTCTGGCATGCACAGACTGGGTTTTTCGGTCGATGAAGCTATTGCGCTACTGGCCTCACATAAGTGGTTAATCGAACAGCCCTGTGTGTTGGTTACGCACTTCGCCTGTGCCGATGAGCCGGAAAATCCATTTAACGCGGCGCAGTTCGAGGCGTTTAATCGAATCGCGGCGGCGACCAATTTGCCTGTGTGTGTTGCCAATTCTGCAGCTACGCTTACGCAGCCAGATCAATGGGGGGCGTGGTGTCGCCTGGGGATTGGGATGTATGGTGCCTCGCCGCTGGCGAACAAAACCGCCGCGCAATTAAATCTGCAGGCTGCGATGACGTTACAGGCCGAAGTGATCGGATTGCATAGCGTCAAAAAAGGCGAGTCGGTGGGCTACAGTCAGGCCTGGGAAGCGCCGCGGGACAGTGTTATTGCCACAGTGGGAATTGGTTATGCAGACGGTTATCCGCGCCACTGCCCAACGGGTACGCCGGTAATAATTAAAGGACATCGGGCACCGTTGGTGGGACGAGTGTCGATGGATATGATCACCATCGATGTGACCGATATCCCGGACGTAGCGTTACAAGATACGGTTGAGCTTTGGGGACGTCAGCTACCGGTAGATGAAGTCGCGCAATGCGCAGGCACCATTAGCTATGAATTAACGACACGTGTGTCGACCCGGGTGCCGAGGACGGTGGAACAGGCCGCAAGGGATAACCCCTGAACATGGACTCGTCCAGTATTGTCTTAGCCGGGTTTATCGCCAGTGCATGCGCCAGTGTAGGAACCGCGTTGGGCAGCCTGGGGGTGTTTTTTATTCAGTCGCTGTCGAGGCGGCTGGAAGACGGGTTGTTGAGCCTGGCCGCGGGCATCATGCTGGCAGCGACGTTTTTTTCGTTGTTGTTACCATCAATAGAGTACGGAACGGCTTTGTATGCAAGTGACATTGCCGGTGCTTTGGTCGCTGGTGCGGGTGTGTTGGTTGGTGCGTTTTTATTATTCTTTATTCACCAGACTGTACCGCACGAACATTTTGTATCAGGGCGCGATGGCGCGTCAGACAAGCAGTTAGCCCGCATTTGGCTGTTTGTTCTAGCTATCACCTTGCACAATTTTCCGGAAGGTCTTGCGGTTGGGGTGGGATTTGCCGGCGGAGAAATGGCCAATGGCTTGTCCCTTGCGTTGGGGATCGGTATTCAAAATGTGCCGGAAGGCCTGGCCGTGTCGGTAGCCTTAATGTCGGTAGGATACAGCCGGACTAAATCTGCAGCGATTGGCATCGCCAGTGGGTTGGTTGAGCCTGTTGGCGGATTGTTGGGCGCGGTTGCTGTATCGGGCGCAGAGGTGTTTATGCCTTGGGCGCTGGCATTTTCTGCGGGCGCAATGTTGTTCATCATTTCAGATGAAATCATTCCCGAGACGCACCAAAACGGCAATCAGAATATTGCCACATTCAGTTTGATTATAGGCTTCGTTGTAATGATGTTATTGGACATCGTGTTGGGTTAACAGCATGAACAAAAGTAAACAACTCTTTTGGGTAGGTATTGATGGTGGTGGCACGAAATGCCGGGCTGTTTTGTATGATGCACAGGGCGAAGCGCTGGCCGAAGGGTTAGGCGGTCCTGCCAACATTGCCCGGTACCAGCACCTCGCGCTTGAGTCCATGCTGGATGCGGTTAAAGCCGCTGTCGCTCAGGCAGGACTGGTGTTTGATGATGTGTGCCAGTCACTTACCGTTTGCGCTGGTTTGGCCGGTGCATTCCTGCCCTCTTCACAAACAGTGTTAACGCAATGGCGGCATCCGTTTGGTGATTTCGTATTTACCTCGGATTTGCAAATTGCTTTATTGGGAGCGCACGCCGGTAAAGGCGGCGCCGTAATGATCACTGGAACAGGGTCATGTGCAGCTACGCTTTCCACGACCGCCAAAGGGTATGAAGTACATCAAATTGGCGGCTACGGTTTTCAGTTAGGCGATCAGGGGAGCGGGGCTTGGTTGGGCCGCCAGGCAGTTCAGCAGGCTTTATTACATGCAGATGGTATTGCAGACGCGCAAGGCATTTATGACATGGTGACAGGATTTTATCAGTGCCAGTCTGCTACCGACATTGTAGAGCGACTCAATCAGGCTCAGCCGGGGGAATTTGCGCAATTGGCACCGTCAATGTTTGCACTGGCTCAACACGACACTGCGGCAAAACACATCGTACAGACTGGCGCAGAGTATCTTGATGCACTGGCACATAAGGCGCTGACGAATCCGTCGATTTATCTGGTGTGCTTGGGTGGATTGGCGAACAAATGGACGCCATTTCTTTCTGATTCCGTGCAACAGCGTCTAGTGGAACCCGCACAGTCTGCTGAATGGGGCGCAATGTACTACGCTCGCGCAAAAAATTCGCTTCAGGTGTGCGTTCAGGCTGAACAGGCCGCGGTATTAAAATAACATCCGTCGGCCATATAACAGCGAATACCTAACCGTTTTGAGGGTGCAGATGGTCAACATCATCTGCGTTGGTGTCGATATCGGCGCTGGACTCCACCGGCTTTACAGATTGTGGCAAGGAGTAGCGCTCAGGCCGATGATTCAGTGAAATCACCATATTAAGACAGAGTGCGGCCAGGATAGAAATCAGTACCAGATAGGCGTCGATAAACAAAAATGAGATGCTCAGAATTACCGTATCAACGCACAGCTGAAATGTGCCTGCGCGAATATTGAAGCGACTTTGCAGGTAAAAAGCCAGTATTCCAAGGCCGCCAAGGCTAGAACTGTGCCGGAACATAATAAGCATGCCCACCCCTATCAGAATACCACCAAACACAGCGGCAAAAATGGGGTCTATGCGAGACAGGTCAACAAACTGAGGCACCCATTCAGAAAACAGTGACACCGTGGTTACCGAAATGAAGGTATTCACCATGAAGCGCTTGCTGATTTGGCGCCACGCAAGATAGTAAAAGGGCAGGTTGATGAGAAAAAACAACAAGCCGAATTCGACCGGAAATACATAGGTACTGAGTAATGCCAGTCCAGCGGCACCGCCAACCATCAGCTCCTGAGATTGAAACAAAAAGATACCAAACGCGACGAACAATCCTGCGCAAAGTAATGCGAAAACATCTTCGAAAACACTGTGTGATGCGTTTTTCATAGGCCTAATGCGTATAGTTATTGAAGTCAAAATCATGGTGGCCGGTCAAATTCTGGTGCTGAAAGAAGACTCGCCATGAATAAGACCGCGTTAAATACGTGGGTATTATACTGCCACGTAGGGGCGAAAACACGGGGGCAACCGGTTCGGCCCCGGAGGAGAAATATTATTGGTACGGCAGCTTTACGCATTGTAGTAAGACTGTAATGTCAATGTAGTTAATTTGTGAATAGGCGGCGCCGTAGCCGGTTACTCTGCGGTGTTCAAATAGCCAAGCAGTTTGTCCAGTGCGAGGGGCTTGCTAAGTAAATACCCCTGAATACTGTCGCAACCAATTTGCTGGAGAATGGTGCGTTGTTCGTCTTGGTCAACCCCTTCCGCGAGTACCTTGAACTTCAGCGCCTTGCAGATATCGATCATGCCTTTATAGATTTTCTCTGCCTGCGGGGAATGCGCAAGTTCGCGAACAAAGCTCATGTCGATCTTAACGGTGTCGACGGGTAAGCGGGTGAGATAGCTTAGCGAGCTGTAACCGGTGCCGAAATCATCTATAGAAAGGGCGAAACCGGCTTCTCGCAGAGAATTTAGCAGTAAAATGCAGTGATTGAAGTCACTGATGAACGCGCCTTCTGTAATCTCCAGTTCGATATCTGACGTGCTGACCTCAGATTCTGCAATGATATCCAACAGCGCCTGAACCAGATTTGGCCGTAAAAAATCGTTGGCCGAAATATTGATTGAAATTTTCCCTTCAAAGCCCTGTTTGCGAAGAACCGGAAGGTCCTGGCACACTTGTTTGACCACAAAGTCGGTTACTTCACAAATTAACCCGGTGCGCTCGGCAAGTGGAATAAATTCTGCCGGTGAGATCAAGCCATCAACCGGATGTCGCCAGCGTATGAGAGCCTCTAAGCCGTTGATCTCCATCGAATGCAGGTTTTGTTTAGGCTGATACCAAATCTCAAGATCGGTTTCATCATCCAGCGCCTGGTTTAACTGTGACTCAAGCAACACCTGGCGAGTCAGGTTTTTTTCCTGCTGTGGGTTAAACAATTTTTCCTTTGCTAACGGGTCGCTTTTGGCGTGATTCAACGCAATGTAGGCAGATTCGAGCAGCGATACCGGATCGCCAGTGGTATTGATATTCAGCGACATGCCGATTGACGGGGTCAGAAATACCGCGCCTTTCTGTGTACTAAACGGCGCTTCAAATTGTTCGGCAATCCATTTGGATACGTCCCAGATTTCTTCGTGACTTTCCATTTTGGTAACGGCCAGCGCGAATTCGTCACCATGTAATCTGACTAATTTAAACCTATGGGCTTCGTAACGCTCAAGACGACGGGCGATTTCGAATAAAATAGAGTCGCCGGTTGCATGGCCTACGGTATCATTGATGTTGCTGAATCCATCGAGTTCAACCAGACAGATACCGGTGATAGCATCGGGGCGCTTTTGGTACCAGATTTCGATCTGTCTCAAAAGAGACACACGCAATGGCAACTGCGTTACGTGATCGATCTTTTCCTGCTTCCGGTTGACCACAATTTCCACCAAGTCACCTTTTTGAATCAGCGTGACACAACGATGGCACAACGGCGCTACGCCGTGCGTATTCTGCTCGGATTTTACTTCAAGCTCATTCAGATGCTGAATCAGAAACTCGCATTCATCGGGGTAAATAACCGACCGACGTTGCAATGACAATAAGTAGCTTTCCAGTTCGGCTGCCGGACATTCAAAATACCAGATGCCAGTGGAATCACTTTGCATGCCTGTTTCCTTTCTGAGTGTTAAGCGGTAACTATAAGTGCTGGCCGGAAGCGCCAGACTGCAACCGTTTCCAAGAAATTATTATATTCAACAATGATAATAAACCTTTGTTGGATTTATACACGTAAAATTTTGGTGTTTTGTGAATAAGCGATGCAATTTGGCAACAGGTAGGAACAGTTAATCATAATAATCAGTCCGCAGGTGTAAATGATTTTCTACAAACAGAGTTAAAAATCCGTAAAAAAGCAAAAAAAACCACATTAACAGAAGACATTAAGGGTGAATTCTGGATAAACTGCGATGAGCGGGAAGCATTAGTGCAATAACTCGACAATTGGATTATATTTACTACTTGTCGTCGTATAGTTGGTATTTGGAGACACCATGTCAGTGTGCAATGGAAGCGTAAGACGTATTTTTCGCATCGCATTCACGCTCTGCGCTTTAATCAGCGCCGGAGTAAGCTCATCAGCAGCTGCAAAGCTGGTTGAAGCAAAGGGAATCAGTGAGTTAACCGAAGACAACATGGTGGAAGCGCGGAAAGTTGCGCTGGAAAACGCCAAGCGGGCGGCGGTTGAACAAGTTGTAGGTACCTTCGTTCGCTCTCGTACCGACGTCAACAATTACCTCCTCGGTAAAGACCAAATCTATTCCAGCACGGCTGGCCAAATCGACGAATATAAAATCATGTACGACGGCCCTGGCGATAACGGGGTATACGAAGTGGTTATCCAGGCAGACGTTCGGGTAAATGCGCTGGTCGATAAAGTCGCTCAGATTCAGGCTTCAATGGGCTGGACAAAAATGCCGCGTATTACCGTGGTCATTGATGACGCATCGGAAAACCTTGTGGTCGCGCAAAACGTGCGTAATGAAATGGTGGAGCGTTTATTACGCGACGGCTTCCAGGTATTCGACGAATCTGAGCCCGTCTATGCCGGTTTCGCAGTGAACCTGACCGTTGATGCGCAGATCAAACCTGATGAATTCCAGGGTATGAAGATTAACGCCAATGAGCTGACGCTGGGTATGAAGGTGACGCGCGTTGGTGACAATCAGGTATTGGCCGCTGGCGTGAAAAGCGCGAGTAAACCCGGCGTAAAATCAAACAGTATTTTCAGCAAGCTGTCAGCCGATATTATTCGCAAGGAATGGCCACAGCTTCGCAAGCAGCTTATCAAGTTCTGGCACCTGGAACAGGTTCAGGCGCGCAACATTTTCTTAGACATTGAAGGTGTAGAGTCACTGGATATCGCCAATCAAATGAAAGCGGCGCTCCAGGATGCCATGCCGGCAGTGCAACAAATTGAAGTATCAACAATCGCCAATGGTGTAGCCCACCTGGTTATTAGTTACAAAGGGTGGACCGAGCAGCTTTATGAAGAGCTGTTGGCGAGTCAGGTAGCCCAGCGTCACAAAATGACAATTCTTGGCGTGTCTGGAAATAAAATCACCGCAACCAAAGTTTGAGGATAAACAATGAGACGGTATGTACTGGCCGCTCTGGTATTGTCAGCCCTAGCAGGGTGTCAATCAACGGGCAAGGGAAAGAAAGAGTTTGACGTATCTCAACAACTGGCGGCAGCTGGCAATTACGCAGAAGCCATTGCGTACTTGCAACAAGCCATCGCCAAAGAGCCTGACAATAAGCAGTATGCTGCACAGCTGAGCAACATGCGCTTAAAAGCCTCTCAGGACTTATTGGGTCAGGCACAGGCGCTGTTGAATGCGGCGAGCGTTGACATTAACGCCATTGATAAAGCCGAGTCACTGGTAAACGAAGCTAAGCAGTTTTCGCCAACCTTACCGGCTATTGGTGAGCTAGAAGCCAAAATTAGTACGTCACGCACAGCGCTGATTGATGAAGTAAAAGAAAAATACTCTGAAGCGCTGGCGTTAATTGACCGGCAGGACTGGGTACGCGCCAATCTGACACTGCAACAAGTACAAAAGCTGTATCCAAACTTTGAAGCCTCCGTGCCTTTAGCCTCAAGAATCAAGACAGAAGGTACCCGCGACTATCTGTTACAGGCTAAAAAAGCCTTTGTTAATTACGAGTTCGAAGATGCAAAGTTGGCAGCGCGTAAGGCCAGTATGCTGGATCCGACTAATGCGATTGCCAAGAAAATGGCTGCCGATGCGGACTCGAAAAACACCCCAGTGTTCTTCAAGAACTTAGCCGCTGAGTCTGTCGATATTCAAAACTGGTCGCTGGTTGAATTTGCGTGTGACAAGGTACTGGCTATGTCTGGTGATGACCAGGACTGCCGCACCTGGAAAGTGACTGCAGTCGAGAAGCAAGTCGACGAAAAAGTGTTGGAAGGTACACGTCTGCTACAGCAAGGTTACATTGCCCGTGCCGTTAAACTGTCAATTGAAATTGATGAAGCAACGGGTGGTGCGCTACCGCCTCGCGCAGCAGCCCTTCGTAATGCGGTTGTATCGCGCGCCGAGGATATTGCTATTGAGTACATGGATAACGGTAACTACGGCGTTGCCTGGTACATGTATGAGTTAATCGGCAAGCTTGATCCATTAATGGAAGGTTTGTTCGAAAAATCCCGTGACGTGCAGGACAAGATCCGTGAGCGTGTTATTAAATCCATTGCGGTGTTCGACTTTAAGAGCCCGTCTTACAACATGGATGCGGGTGGCTTGATTGCAGGGAAGTTGATCTCGAACCTGTTCAACAACGCAAGTAAAGACATCAATATCCTTGAGCGTGAAAACCTGAAGTCGATTCTGGAAGAGATGAAGTTGGGTCAGATAGGTGTAGTTTCTGAGGACACTGCCAAGGAAATGGGCCGCTTATACGGTATCGATGTTGCTATTATGGGCTCTGTGCTGTTGTTTAAAGTTGACGAGACCCGTTCCGAAAGTGCTGAGACCGTACGTTACCAGGTGGGCCAGGAAATTCAGGACAATATCGACTTCCTGAACTGGAAAGCACTAAATCCAAACCCGAAGAAAGAAGAGCTGCAATCTGCACCACAAGCTAAAATCATGGTGCCGGTGTATGCAGAGAAAGAGTACACCGTTACGAAAGCCAAAAAAGTGGGCTTCATCGAAATTTCTTACCGCATTGTTGACGTCTCTACCGGTCAGAACGTTAGTGTAGATACTATTCGCTCTCGCCTGGTGAAAGAAGATGAAGGTAACGACGGCGTGAAGGATGCGAACGTGCCTTACGACCCGCTGGAAATTGCAACCGATACTGAAATGTTGCAGTTAATGGCAGATCAGGTAGTTGAAGACCTGTCGCGTAAAGTACTGCAGCCACTGCGTAACCGCGAAGTGGGTTACTTTGAACAAGGCGAAGAGTTCCTGTTAAGACGTAAAGAACCGATCGCTGCATTAGAGCAATTTATCAATGCCATGTTTGATGAAAAAGTGAAGTCTAATATCAATTCACCGATTTCATCGAAAATTGACGGGTATGTTGAGCAAATTATCGATACCTATCAGTTTAAAAACTAAGTAGTAGGCGAGGGATATGCGCGGAGTAGTTAACAGGTTACTTGTGCTGGTTATGCTATGCATACCAGCGGTGGTTCAGGGAAAAACCAGCCTGGCGTTGTTTAATCTAACGCCAGCCAGTATCGATGCTATCGGGCTGGACGGTGACCTGTTATTTTCGATGCGTAAAGAGCTGGAAAGAACGCAAACCTACCAGCTGTTATCCCGTCGTCAAATGGAAGAAGGCCTCTACAGAATTGGCGGAGCGCAAGTCGCTGATACCGATCAGGTTATTAGCTACGGCAATGACTTAGGGGTCAATTTCATTCTTACCGGCACAATCGATATTAAGCGTGCCACCATTATCGTCGACTTTAAACTCGTCGATGTCAGTAATTCCCGGGAAGCTGCCATCTGGCAGGAAAGTTTCCTGACCCAGGGTGAACTGGTTTCAAGAGCCTCGGAGATCGTCGCGTCACTGGAGCGACGTATTCGCAAAGCGCAATCTCTTAAGCCTGAATCGTCAAGCGCTGCATCAGCATTAACTGAATTCCGCGGAACCGCGCAAGGTGAACAGGTGGTACTTGAGTGGAAAACCACCGAGTTAGGACCTGTTTTTTACTACAACCTTTATCGCGGCGAGTCTGCTACGGGTCCTTTTGAATTTGTGGAAAGCACCACAGAGCCCAAATACGTTGATACACGTGTGCCACAAAGCGGCACATATTTTTATCGTCTGGACATTATCCTTGAAACGGGTGAAGAAGTGGACGGCGGCATGTTGGCAAGGGCCAGTATCTCTAAAACGGAAGTTGCAACGGACGTTACTGCACCGGCTATTTTGTCTCATCAGGTATTTGTAAATGGCGTCTCTCTGGACTTTGTACCCTCGATAGCGAACAAAGAAAAAACCGCAGCCTATCAGGTTTATTACCGCGAAACCGGCGGCAGTTGGCAACTGGCGGTAAAGGTTGAAGACACGGGCAAAATTAATTATTCCGTTACTGCTGTTAATATCCTTGAAGCCGATACGCAGTATGAATTTGCGGTCACAACGGTAACCGCCAGCGGTAAAGAAAGTGCTAAGTCGTCACCGGTTCAAATAACGAGTGCGCCGTCTGTTACGCTGAGTGTTGACGACGCAGTGTTAACTCGTGAAGTCCGTCTATCGTGGCAGCCAGTTGCCAATGAATACGGTATTAAGGTTTACCGCCGCGAAACAGGCGCCGATGACTGGCGTGTCGTTGGCGAAGCCGCCTCAGGTCACGGTGGCCAGTATACCGATACGAAGGCACTCAGCGACGGCGTGTCTTACGAATACGCGATTACCTTATTCGACAGGTTATCAGAGTCGGCGTACACCAACACGGTGCAAAAGACCACTAAAAAGCTACCAGCCCCGGCCGAATTTACGGTATCCGGTGGAGTGAAATCTGTGCATCTGTACTGGTCAGAAGTGCCTGATAATGATGTGACGGGTTATCGGATTTTCAGAACTCAGGACGCATTGACCCCTGATACCATGCTGGAAGAGTTGGCAGATGTTAGCGGTAAGAGCAAAACCCAGTTTGTAGATGGTGTCGATAATAGTAAGCCGCTACTGGACGGTGAGGAATACCACTATCTGGTTGTGGCGACCAATAAGTTCGGCGGTGTCGGCGTGGTTTCTCAGACACAAACCGCAAAAACCAAACCGAGACCGGATCAGGCAAGCAGTCCGACATTGACCGTAGAAGACAGCCAGATTACCGTTAGCTGGCAACCATCCAATGAGGTCGATATTAAGCAATACCGTTTATATCGTCGCTGGAATAATGGCAACTGGCTGCAAATTGCGTCGGTGCCTGCCAGTGAATCAGCGTTTATCGACAGCGATTTAAAACCCTATGCGCAAACCGCTTATTACGTTGTTGCCGAAGACAAAGATGGCCTGCTAAGTGATCCTTCTGATTACGCCGTAGCAAAAAGTCCCGATGCCATTGCGCTGCAAGTTGCGAGAGACGGGGAGTTGCGTCGCACGGATTTATCGTGGAGTCAGCACCGCAATATAGATGGCTATCGACTTTATCGTCGCTTGCAAGGCAGCAATGGCTGGAAGCTGGTTAAAAACATTACTACGCCTTCTATTACACAGTTCAGTGATGATGACCGACGCAATCTGGCCGACGGTGTTACCTATGAATATGCCCTTACTGCGCTCGATGGCGATACCGAAACAGAGCAATCAAACATCGTGAGTGCAACAACCAAACCTGTTCCTCAACCTCCGTCGCAATTTCAGGCCGCCAGCGGTGAAGTCAAAAAAGTCACTTTGAGCTGGGTGCCGTTAACGGATGCTGATGTGAAGGGGTATAAAATTTACCGCAAAGACGGCAATGACTTTGATTTACTGGAAACCATCGACAGTCGTACCAGTGGCAGGTTTGTAGATGAAGGTAATTTCTTTAAGAAGTTAAAAGACGGTACACAGTACGAATATCGAATCGTGGCCTATAATCGTTATGATGCTATCGGTCCAACGTCAGATTCCGTTGTTGCTGAAACCAAGCCTGTTCCTACGCGGGTTGAAAACGTCGTAGCGTCTGAATCTGTGCCGAATGTCGTATTGCAATGGCAAGCAAATCCCGAGTCTGACATTGATTATTATCAGGTTTACCGAGGTTCCAGTTGTAGCAGCGTCAGAAAACTGGCCAGCGTGAAAAACACATCCTACGTGGATGCGGATGTCTCTGGCGGCCGTAGTTATTGTTACCGCATCAGCGCTGTTGATACAGACGAATTAGAAGGTACTACCTCTTCATCGGTGGAAATCTCCACCACAGCTGTGCCCGAAGGAGGCCAATAAATGAATGCTCCAAGGAAATATCCTGGCATTGCCACCGCTGTGTTACTGGGCATGTTATGTGTGAGCAGTGCATCGACTACTGCCAACGAGTTATCAGCCATCAAAAAAGTCAGTGAATCAAAAGAACTAGGCTCATTACGCGACAATTACAGAGCCTGTGTCGTTGCGAAAGCAAAACTGTACTTAAAGGTCAATTCTATCGATTCAACCATCGCTCATGCACCTATCGCCTGTAAACGTGAACTGCTCAGTATTCGTCAGTTTTTATTGTCGGGGGCGTTTAAAGTAGATGTCGTTGATCAACTCATGGATTCGGTGCGTGAAGGGGTCGAAATTGACCTGGTAAACAGCGTTTATGACGAAGTACTTAAACAGAAAGGTATTAAACAATGAAGCGTAAATTGTTAGCGCTTGTTGCTGTACTCGCGTGTTGTGGTATGGCTCAGGCAGACACACCTCCTGGCGTTGTCACCGCGTTGGGATTTGGAACAATCGATCCGGCCATGGCGAAAACCAATGCCCAGGCCCGCATGTTGGCCAAACGTGCCGCGCAGCTGGACGCACAGCGACAATTATCTGAACAGGTTAAAGGCATAGAGATTCGCGCAGGATCAACCGTAGAAGAATACGAGGTGCGCAGCGATATCATCGCTACCCGAGTAAAAACCTGGTTGCAGGGTACGGTGGTCGTCGACGAAAAAGTCTATGAATCAGAAGGAACCTGGGTAGCCGAAGTGACATTGGGGATTTGTTTAACCAATGAAGCGGACGTCTGTAAACAAAGGGAAAGTTTAGAGGCCATTAGCAATGCGGCTAAACAATACTAAACGCCTCGTTTCGTTATTTTTCCTGGTACTTGCGGTCACAAGTCCGGTTTCGGCACAGTCGGTTGATGACTTTGACGACATCAGCGCCCAAATGGATCTGGAATTCAATACTCAGGCCCAACGCATAGACGACATTTACGATGCCGTTGACCAAGCTATTGACCGCGCGTTTAAAGGTCTTACAAAACGCATCGAGGTAAAGTGGCCCGATGGCGCACTGCCTGACCGCCATCGCTGGGTTACTTACAATGCTTCGATGTCGAGCCGCGCGATTGCGGACTTTGACAAAGGCGAGCTGGTTGTAGAAACGATCATTGAACCTGGTGCTGACATTCAGGAAAAGCTCGCCGAACTTATGGCGATGTCCAGTTCAATTGCGACGGCGACTCCCGAGCAGCTGGATGCCCAGGATGTGCTGCGCGAAGCTGTCATCAAAGAAGTGGCGGAAGTCACAGAAGCGTCCAGCGAAGTGATTCCGTCTACAGAGTCTTCCATTCAAACTGTTCTCCCTATCAAAATCGATACTCAACTGGCCGACCTGAATGAGCAGTTGGCAGTCAGGATGGCAGAAGTCGAAGCAGAGCAGCAGGCCCTTGCTGCTCCAGAGCCAGAAACAAAAACTAAGCAGCTCAGTGCAATCACGGCTATTGCTGGTCCCGTTAAGTCAGTGGGGGTGGGCAACAAGCCAGATAGGGTTAAACGCGACGCGGTTGCGCCGACTATGGAGCCAGATCCTGGGAAGCCCGAAAAACAGTCATCTCATCAAACACAGACAGCTGCAATTAGTAGTCAGCAAGCGCCAGCTGAAACCGTTGAGCAAGCCGAGCCAGCTGCAGTTATGCCCGTTGTAGATGTGGTGGAAGAAGACGGTCAGACGCGTCTGCAGCTACGTATTGCGTTTGTTAATGATTATCAGGAAAAGTTGTTTGGTCAGTACTTCAATGAAATAAAAGCGTATGCCAAACAATATGACGTACCGGTATCCGTGATCATGGCCATCATTGAAACTGAATCGAGCTTTAATCCCAGAGCGGTTTCACCGATACCTGCGTTCGGATTAATGCAGTTGGTACCGAAAACAGCCGGCTTAGATGCGCACTTGTTTGTGCACGGCGAAAAGAAAATTGTCAGTGCAGACTATCTGTTTAACGAAGAAAATAATCTGAAGCTGGGGTCGGCGTATTTTCACCTATTAACACACCGGTATTTGCGTAAGATTAGCGATCCAACAGCACGCTTTTATTGCGCTGTTGCCAGTTACAACACGGGTGTGGGCAATGTGGCCAAAACCTTTACCGGTAAGAAAAGTATCAGTGCAGCAGTCAAAGCAATAAACCAAATGCCCCCTGACGAGGTGTACGATTTCCTGCTGACACATTTACCCGCACAAGAAACCCGGAACTACCTGAAAAAGGTGGTGACCCGGATGGAAAAATACAAGCAATTTGACGCATAGCGAGTCAACAACATGAAAAAATCTTCAATCGCCGCTCTTTATCTATTTGCACTGTGCAGTGCCTTCTTCTTCAGCGCAGCACAAGCCGACGAGGTCGTACAACAGCAGCCTGGCGGCCAGATAAACTGGTCAACAGGGGTAATTTCTGCGTATGGTTACGGCGTCGCGCCAGACGACGTACCGCTGGTGAAGCAGCGGTTACTAGCCCGCCGCGCTGCGCAGCTTGACGCTTATCGGAACCTTGCCGAGATGATCCGCGGTGTGCGCGTAACATCGGAAACCGTTGTTGAGCAGATGGTAACACAGAGCGACACGGTGAAAACCAGTCTGGAGGCGATGATCAAAGGCGCAGCCATGACTGCAGATCACTATCAAAATGACATTGCTACCGTCACAATGACCATGTCGATGGATGGCCGTTTTATTCAAATGATCGCCCCGCATGCAGCGAAAACGGGCATGAACACAACAGCCTGGTATCAGGCGCCCGTTGACTGGGTATTGGCAACGACAGCCAATATCCGTATGCCGCGATTGACCCTGTTTCCTCAGGCAATGGCCAGCGATAGTACGCAGCAGGTCCTGGTTATCGATAATCCAAATCAGCTGGAACTGGTAAAAAGCATCACGAAATTGCTAAAAGCTCAGCCTCAACAACAGGTGATTACACAGCTCGAACAGCAAATTGAGTTTTATGAAAGCAACAGCAACTTTACCGGTGTACTGATTGATGCAAGCCAGATTAGTGCTTTTGAACTGGCGACAATTCCGCGTATCCGCAACGCAAAAGGTGACATTATTTACCCCAACTCTAACGATTTGGCTGAGGGGAATATCAGTAGCCGACCGGTTTCCTACGACTTTGATGTAGGTGATGCGGTTCGCAATGCGCGTATAGCCGTTAAGCCATTTATCATTCCTGCCGAAGGCATCTACAAGTCGCGTAATTCTGATCTGGTGATTTCCGACCAGGCTGTCGCGTTACTCAAGTCCCAGCAAACCTTGCTGAAAGCATTGGGTAATGCCGAAGTGATGATAGTGGTGGCCAGGTGATCAGACGGCTTTGCGTTTGGTTAGTCATTTGCGTACTGAGCCTGCCAGCGATGGCAATGGCTCAGGAGCTGGCCTCACCCAAAGTCGCCATTGTTGAAGCACAGATCCTTATCGACAAAGGGGAAATTGTTAACGCCATTGAGCTGCTCAAGAATGCAAATCAACAATTTCCCGGTAACGATATTCTGCTCATTCTGTACGGTGATGCGCTTTACGAAAATAAGCAAATGGCATTAGCGGAACAAGCTTACATGCAAGCATTGGAAATTAATCCGCTCAGCCCCACCGCCGCCAAGCGAATTGAAGTAATTCGCGCCATATCGAACGCTTCAGTGAGCGAAAAAGCCCAGCAACTGGAAGAGCTTACTCTGGATAAGCTGTTTGATTTGTTGGCCATGGCTCTGGCTTTTGCGTTAGGTACTGTCATGTCCAAGTACCTGCGTAAGTTTTCCGACTGGAACTTTATGCGCCGCAGCCGCAAACTCTTTTTGAAAGGCGATTACGACGACTTCGTGGATTTGCTGGAAATCCAGCTTTCAACCAACGAGCTGAAGCCGTTGCGAAAAAGTATCGAGTTTATGCAGCAGCACATGGCGCATGAAGAGATTAACCGCATGCTAAACCGCTATGTGAATACTGAGGACAACCTGCATACCCTGACACGTATGGTGAGGCTAAGTTATGAAGCGGGCTACCACAAAGACTAGTTTGCTGTGCGCGTTGGTGTTGTTAGCCAGTTGCGCCAGTGCACCTCCGCCGCTCACTACGGTGCAGTCTTTTAATGCGCTCGCCGCCGATCCGAATTTTTCACCTTATGCCATGCGAGCCGTTGCGAGCAAAGCCTTCGAAAGCGGTGATTTGGAACTGATGTCGTCGGCACTGTGGCGATTGTGTCAGCGCAGTGTCGCTGTTGGTGGTAACACATTAGATTGTGAAGATTACCTCGATGTTGCGCTGATTCAGAACAATGCCTCCGACCAGGCTCAGGCCAATATGGCACTGTATTTTCTGACCCGCGACACGGCCTATCACGATAAAGCAAAAGCACTATTGCCGGATGACAAGCCGTATTATCAGCAGTTACTGTCGGCCCGATTGGAAGATTGCCTGAATGTCACTGAAGCAAGCGAGCCATTAGCGCTCCAGTGTTATGTTAGTGGTAAGCATTTCAGCCACGAGGCGGCATTGAAAAAAGCGTTAACGCTGTTTGAACAGTACGGCGCACAACACAATGTGGCAGATACCTACTATTTGCTCGCCCGGATTGCGGCAGACAAGGGGCAAACAACACAGGCAGAGATGCTCGCCGCCAGAGCTTCATTGCTGTTAAGTCAGCTTGGTGAAGCGCAGAAAGCCCGTCAGGTTCGTCAGTGGCGTCAGGATGTGCTGCATGCTCAGTAAAATCGGTCTGCGCGCCCGACGTTCTGGCAGTGTATTTATCGGCATCATTGGCTTGCTTGGACTCGCTATCAATACCTGTCCTCAGTTGCTCAAACCGCAACGGCGTCGTATTTTTTGGTTGCTGTTCAAACGTCAACTGTATAATTCAGGGCTAAGAGCCGCGTCTATTAATACGATTATTGCAATGCTGCTGGGCATTTTTGTAATGTCGAAAGCCTATGCGGTAATCCCCAACAACACACAGTTTATCGATTACTACGCGCAGTTTTTTAATATCGTGGTGAACCGTGAAATTGGCCCATTGATTTCTGGCATTATCCTTATTGCCCGTTCGGCATCTGCGGTCACCGCGGAAGTCGGGCAAATGCAGTTATACCGTCAGTTCGATGCACTTTCTGCGGTACATATGAGCCCGGCGCTGGTGTTTCTGTTGCCAGTGTTCTTTGCCTTTCCGGTATCACTCATGCTGATGTTTTTCTACTTCAACATGATTTGTGTATTAACGTCGTTTGCCATGATCGAGTTGTATCACGAGGGTGGTATTACGCTAGTGGATTATATTCGTGCACTGTTACAGCAACTTACGGTTGTAGAAGTGGCGGTAAGTATGGCGAAAGCCATGGTGGGCGGATGCTTGATCGGTCTGGCGAGTTTGTATTATGGCTACCATGTCGAAGACCGGTTTACCGATGTATCCCGCGCGATCTCTAATTCCAACACGTTTCAGTTGTTTGCCTTTTTTGTGCTGAACATCGGCTTGTCGTATTTGGTGTACTTATGATGCGATTAAAGCTCGACGACATCACCTTGCAGTTTGCCGATAAAGCCATTTTCCAAGGGCTGAATCTGCATCTGAAACCGGCGGAAATTGTCTGTGTGCAAACCGGCGTTTTGGATGGCGGCTCAAGCCTGTTAAAACTCGCCGCGGGTTTACTGACTCCTGATAGCGGACATGTTGTGGTGGACGGGCTGGCTATGAAGGACATGACCGAGCAAGCGCGTTTCGGTGCGGCCTGTATGGCGTTTGAAGCAGGCGGCTTGCTCAGTATTTTTACCAATTACAACAATATTGCGTTTCCGCTGTTGTACCATACTGACATGTCTAAAAAAGCCATTGCGCAGCGCATTGAACCGCTCGCTGAGGCACTGCAAATCCAGTCGCTGTTGCAGTTAGAGCCGCATCAGCTAAATGATGTACAAACTCGCATGATGAATTTGTTGCGAGCAATGGTATTTCGCCCCAAACTGGTATTATTGGATGAAGTACAAAGCGGGATGTCATTTGAAATGCGTGAGAATATGTTGAACGTATTGCTGACAGAGCAGCAGTCGCAGGGGTACTCCGTATTAATGACGACGACGGTCGGCGACCGCACGGACTTTGCTGACCGTACCCTGGCCATTACCGGGGGTAAATTGGAGCCAATACAATGAGTTTTGCGCCATCACAATCACTGTCTTCCCGCGCTCAGGATACTGTGCTTGGTTTATTTGTGGTGGTCGCTATTGTACTGGGCGGCTGGCTGTTTTTTGAAGATACGCGGCAAGCGCAAGGCAAGCAGTTAACTTTTGAGGCAGTGCTGTCTTCGTCCTATGGATTAAGCAAAGGCTCACCCGTCAGACTTAATGGCGTCAATGTGGGGCGAATTGAGTCAATCGGGCTGACTGCCCAGGGCGATGTTGCTTTAACACTGTCCATGCAAACTGAATATCAGTCGCTGTATCGCGAAGGCAGTCAGCTTAAAATCGACTCAACACTGGATATAGACAATGTTCTGTCCGGAGCCGGCATCGCGTTTATTCCCGGCACGGGCGCGCCGCTTGGCAATGGCGCCATGCTTACGGCCTCTGAGCCAAAATCCCTTAAAACACTGATGGAAGAGTGGGACATTCAGGCTCTGTCGCAGAAGGTGGCAGACATTCTGATCAATCTCGATGCGATAGTGAGCAATGTCAGTAATAATCAGGACAGCCTGACTCGGAGTCTGGAAAACGTGGCCACACTGACTGAAAGTATGAATGACGCCAGTCAGCAATTGCCCGCGGTGCTGGCGCAGATGCAGCAGACCATGAAGGTCATGGAGTCCACGTTGCAAAACGGGCAAACGACACTGACCGACAACATGGGCGCGTTTACCGACGTCGCTGAACAGTCCAGTGCGCTAATTAAGAGTATCGACAAGATAGCCAGCAATATTGAACCTACGGTGAGTGAGCTACCTGAAACACAGGCTTTGCTGAATAATTTACTGTTTGAAGTAAATGGGCTCACTCAGCAATTACGTCAACACTGGTTACTACAAGGCGGTCAGCCTGCCAGTGACAAGTCGGGCAAACGCCCACAAGGTAACGGCCTGTTTCCACCCGACGAATCACTTTACCCGTCTGAGCGTGGTGAATCACAAGGAGAACCTGAATCATGAATAAGCTGTTAACGCGCCTTACGTTCGGTGCGGTGATTACTCTGCTGGCAGGCTGTTCTGTCAGTACCAAGGACTCTATCTCAATTGGTCAGCCGCAGCGCTCTGCCAGTAGTTCTGTTGAGAACAATACCGGGACCAGCGGTGACAAACGGGAAATTCCAACCAGTATCGCCATCTTACCATTCAGCAACAACACGGAAGAGCAGGTGGCGGGGCCGCTGTTACGTCAGGTGATTAACAGTCAGTTAGCCGGGCGGAATTTCTCATTAGTGCATCCCGCGGAAGTCGACAAACGGCTGCCTTCAGGCCCGCTGGACCACTCCAAAATGGCCTCCTACCTTGGCGTCGAAGGTGTGTTAGTGGGTGAAGTGGTGGACTTTGAACGGTTCTTTGCTGGGATTTACTCAGAGATTCGTCTTGAGGTTGCCCTGTCACTATACAACACCAAAGGCGACGTCGTGTGGAGCGGTGAACACGAAGTCACACAACGCGCTGGTGGTGTCTCTACCACGGCCTGGGGGCTGCTATTGAATGCGGCAATAGCAGCAATGAATCTGGATGATGAAAATCTGTTAGCCGCAGCTGATGAACTGGGGCGCAAAGTGGCTTTTGGCTTCCCGCAACCGGCGGTTTATGCCGGCGACGGTGGACCGTTAATTGAATCGGTTATTCACGATAAGGCCGATCAGTGGCTGCGCTATTCCGATGTACTGGAAGTGGGCGTTAAAGGCGAGCCCGGGGTGCAGGCCTTTGCTGAACTTGGCAATTTAGTGCGTACGCAATTAAATGAAGTTGAGCCAGGGGTGTACATCGCGAAGATACCGGTTCAGCCCGACTGGGATCAGGTACGCGTGCCGGTTACCGGTATTCTGCAGGGGAAAGACGGCAGCACGACCACTATGCTGAGTATTACCGGATTGGTTAATTTCGATAATAAGCCACCCACAACGGTGAAAAATCTGGTTGGTAGCCAAACCGAGTCAACCCTGAAGTTATCGTGGCAGGCCGACGATGACGCAAGTAGCTTTAGCGTGTTTCGGATTGTTGAAGGGGAAAAAACGCTGGTTTACTCAGGTGCAGACAGTTTTGCCAATGTAGCGGTCGCCACAGAAGCATTCAGCCTGAATGAATATCAGGTACTGGCCGTGGACCGAGCAGGCAACAGCAGTGACACCAAGTCCATTACGCTGACTACGTATGTGAAGGAAGTCGGCCAGCAAACCTATTTGAGTGGTCCCTTACAGGGCGATTACTCAGGCGTTATGGCGTTAACCAAAACCTTTAGCCCCTATCAGGTGAAGGGGCAGGTGGTCTTTAATGAAGACAGTGAAATTTATGTTGAGCCCGGCGTTGAACTCCAGTTCGACCCACAGGCCACGATGGTGATCCGCGGTGAAGCCTATTTCTGGGGGCTTAAGCAGGCCATCAGGATTGGTCCGGTAGCCGATGCTGAACGACGCGCACCTTATCTGATTCTGGAAAACAACAAGGCTACTCAAATCAGTGGTGTGCAAATGCACAGCGGTGGTATTGGTATAGCCATTAAATCAGGCCAGCCATTGCTGGAGGCCATTGAGATAATTGGCAGTAAATTCACCGCTGTTATGATTGAAGGGGAGGCGAATGTGACGCTTCGTCATTGCCTTATTGACGGCAGTAATACATCAGGTGTGGTAGTGAGTGATTTCGCGAAGCTGAAAGTCAATGACTGCACCATACGGAACAACTTCCCATTCCATATTCAGAATGCATCCAGTTATGAAATTGATGCAACAGGCAATACTTGGGACCCTGAGGCCTCAGCGACTAACCTGCTTGGAAAAATAAGGACAGAATAATGAAAAAGGCGTGTATAGCACTGGCACTAACGTTAGCCAGTTTTTCAGGTGTGGCGGCCAATGCACATTATGAAGAATGGACCGCCGCGGGCGGTAAGGTAAACTGGACAACCGGGCAAATTGCGGCGGAAGGGTATGGTCTGCCGCCTGCCAATGCGATGGGTAA
>CETO01083525.1_pt1 | contig 53516 bp, 44 predicted proteins | sample 531351 | NCBI WGS metagenome assembly CETO01 (sample SAMEA2622678, study PRJEB7988) | marine metagenome | isolation source: saline water (ENVO:00002010), including | reverse complement strand
GGTCAAGATTGTTAATATCCAGAGAGTCACCCAGTACCGGCATGAATCCTAACTCCACATCTGGACGAGAGCTGCCATCTTCGCTGTATTTTGCGTACTTGAAATTCAGGCTCGACGCATCGCCCAACAACCATGAGCCGTCGAGCGCTGTAATTTTAATTTTTGCTTCGGAGCCCAGAGACACGCTGTCAGTTTCAAACTCACCTATCGAACCGCCGACTACCTGCCGGTCTGAAACGCGCTGGCTGATATTTAGCAGAATGTCATCTGTTGGCGCCCAGGTGAGTTTTCCGAAATACTCATCCCGCGTGCTTTTATACGACTTGGTTGGCCCATACGCCGTTACCTTGTTATCACCAGTAACTTCAGGACCAAAATATGAACCGTAGAAGAATAATTGGTCTTGTAAAATAGGACCGCTTACAGAGGCAGTAATCCAGCTGCGGTCCACGTCACTGATAACGCCATCAACAGGTGTCGAAGTAAATCCTGAATTTTGCAGACGGTATTCCAAACTACCGTGGAACTCATTGGTGCCCGACTTGGTTGCTGAGTTCACAGCAAAGCCACCGGCGCGGTTAAACCCAATGGCTTTCGCACCACCGCGATCAACCGACACATAAGCAATATCGTGGGTAGCTGGCTCTGAAGACAAGTTACCAAACATAGGCAATGACAAATCAACGCCGTCCAATGCGTAGCTGTTGTCCACGCCTGAACCACCGGCTGATGGACCTAGTACACCGTTTTCGCTGTATTCGACGCCAGGTAATATTTTCAGCATGTCACGATAAGACTGGCCAATAGGCATATTCGCGATCACATCTTCACCAAAGGAATTTGTCAGTGCCGAATCACCTTCTGTCACAATAACACTGCCATACACGGCAATACGTTCTGTTTGAGCTTGCTCGAATGCCAGATTCACCACCGATGCTTGTTCCAACAACACCGTAGTATTGGTCTTACGAACCGAGCCATCAGCAAAGGTAAATGTAATTTCGTAATTACCAGGGATCAGATAAGGCAATGAAAACGTGCCGTCCGCACGGGTCGTTGCCGAGCGCGGTTTTGGCATTACGTCACTGGTTGCTACAACCTGCACACCGCTTACGGCGACATCGCCACCGGGTGCGGTTACGGTACCCTTGATACTACCCGTGATTTGCTGTGCTTGCGCTGGAGCGCAAATGCCCGCAGCAACGGCACCCGCAAACATTATGGCGGCGGTTGAGGTTGAGGTTGAGCGATTTTGCCAGGATTGACGAACCGCCCGGCGAATGGAATGCGCTAAATAGCGCCCCGCTGAACGCGTCTTGATCGACGTGAGTTCCTTTTTCATGTGTGAGACCCCTGTAACTGTTTTTGTAGTACGGCTTACACCGCTTATGCTCAACTTTTAACCTACAGTTACCCCAAAGGTCAGGAATAATTTTTTCTTATTTTTATTTTTTTAAGAAATATTTTATCTCAAATTATTTCAATTTATGGCACTGAAAATGGAATTATTCCAAACCAATACAAAAGTTTAAGTTTTCGTTGATTTCGATGAGTGACGCCAAATGAAGAAAGCGGCCAAAACACAACAATAAACTACTGTTAAATATGAATTATCTGGCATCAAAACCAATGAAACAACATATAACTATTTTCCATAACAGCCCGACGTTTTATGCAGCCGCCTGGCGTATTATTACAAAATAATTTTTATTCAAAAAAGAATACGGAATAAAAATTATCCACATGAATAATAATTATTCTGGTTATTCAGGAGGAAAAACACAGTGCTATTTGTGATTAAATCAATCCCAATAGCACTGGTTTATAGAAGAGGGTTTCAGCAAGATTCCAGGGTTAACTCAAATGCTTCCAGGGGCCCCTGATCGCCAACGTCTGAGCGGGCGAATAGACATTGACAAACAAGGTAGAGCCATCCGGAGAAAAGCACGCACCAGCCAGTTCAGTCTGTACTGCTAGCTGTGCGAATGGATAGACTTCGCCGTCTGGCGTGATCCCGCGCAGGTGATTATCCACCACTGCCGTGTACTGGTCTTCACACACAATCAAATGCCCGTTCGGTGCCACGGTCAGGTTGTCTCCGAAATTAAACACTTGCGCGTCACTGCTCTCAACGAAGAGTTGCAGGCGTCCGGGCTGGTCGTGTTCGCTTGGTGTGCCTTCGTAAGGTGAAGGCTGATAGCGCATAACCTGCCCGAGCTTTTTATTCCCGCCGTTGGTACAGCAGAAGTAAAATTCACCCTGCCCCCAGTGCACACCTTCACCGCGTGCGAATAGCGCTGCGCCAGACTGATAGCCCTGCTTGCGCAAGTCATCTTCTGCACTATCCGGGTTTTCAATATCGACCCATTCACAATCGACCCACGACGATACTGGCATTTCCTGCTTTTGCCAGTTGCGCGTATCGAATTTGGGGTAGCCTTTCACGGCCAGGGCCTGCAGTTGACCGCCCGCATGCAAGTTGCCGTATTCATTCGGCACCAGTCGGTATAACAAACTGTCACCGCGATCTTCGGTTAAATAAACAATCCCTGTGTCGGGGTCGACACACACAGCCTCGTGGTTAAAGCGCCCCAGCGCCTTAATAGGTTTCGGCTCCACCAGCCCTTCTGCATTGCCAGCTACTTCAAATACGTAACCGTGGTATTGGCTATTCGTCGAAGACGGTTTATCTACGCTCTCTTCACAGGTTAGCCAACTGCCCCAGGGTGTAATACCGCCAGAGCAATTGCGAATCGTGCCGGTTAAACTCAGGTATTCTTTTACCTTTTTGCCGGTTTTGGTATTCACGACAATGGTAGAGGTCCCTCCCGGCAGGGCTTCGCCCTTGTCGTTGCTGTCATAAGCTTTGGGTGTTTTCAGCGGTGATGGCTGACCCGGGCCAAACTCGGCAACATGCTTTGGTTGCAACTCGTGATTTCGAACTAACGCCACGTGCTCATCGTCCAGTGCAATGCAGCCCATGCCGTCTGCGCGATCCGGTACGCGATTGCCGTCGTTCATGAGTTCACCAAACGAAGAGAGCACATCGTAAGTGAACCCCTTGGGCAAAGACAGTATGCCTTTAGGGTCGTCGATTAGCGGGCCGTACCCCATTGTGGTTTTGGTCGCCAGGGGCTCAGCCCAGGCTTTGGGGTGTCGAAAAAGCCCGCCGGTCACACCTGCTGCTGCAAGCGTACCAAGGGCTACAGTAAACTGACGTCTTGTTATCATGGTTTTTCTCTTTTTATTATCCTTATCCCTTGCGGGGCGCCTGCCTGTTCGTTTAATGACGCATATACCGAAACTATGAGTTCATAATGGCGGCGAGGTTCCTTATCACAATAGCCTATACGATTAATGTGTCAGTTTTACCGATAGTCTCCCAGTTTTTTATCTTCACTGGGGTCGTCCAGTAATTTCACCAGCGCTTTGCCTAATCGCACGTTCAGTGCACTGGCAGCCACAGCCTCAGCGGAATTCTCCACCAGTTTGGCAGCCAGAGAGCCGCTCAACTGATTCGTCATTTCATCGGTGGCTAAATCAAACAAGCTTTGCGCAGCGAGATTTTGTGCCAGTATCTTTATCAGTTTCCAGTTCCCGGTCGTTGCCGGTCGCAGCCCGTAAACCTGAGAGACGCGTTTAATCGTGCGCACGCTGATCCACAACAGTAGCAAGGTCTGAATCAGGTGATTCGGGCTGATAAACGCCATGCTGCCACTGGCCATTGCCTCTTTTTTAATGACCTCGTTCGCCTTTTTCCGAACCGGCACTACCACGTATTGCTGATACAGATTGAGTAAGTCGTCAACGGAATGGTCGGCCTGCCGCATAGATTTAAACCGGCGATAGCAGCGCTCGGCATAGCTGCCCGCGCTGAAGTACGCGGCATAGTTATCGAGCTGTTTTATAACCTGTTCGGGTTGGCTCAGTCCAACCAGTTCCGCTTTTACCGGGCGCTTTTCCAGAAAGGTGTTAACCCGTCGATAGCCGCGGTATTCACTGCCCGTTAACCAACACAGACTACCCACGAAGGCACTTAGCAATACCGCCAGTATTGATGTAGAAACAGGGGCAGTCGCAAAATGGGTATCAATAAACGCAATCGCCTCAAAAACGCTGAATCCGACAAAACAAGCGGCCCCAGACAGTAGCACCCACCACTTGGCCGACAACCCGGTTTGCTGCGCATGCGCCGGTTGCCAGTCGTCCTGCTCTTGTTTTACCGGCATGGCGTGATCCGGTCGCTGGGTCTTGATCTCAGTTTGCTGAATCTTCGCCCGGTAGGGAGAGTCGTCGGTGGTCTTCATGGCTACTTCTCCAATAAGAATTGCAATAAACGGTCGAGCCCCTTGCCATTGAGCATACGCGCCAGATAATCAGGGGGTACCGCAGCCGGTAACACCGGGTAATGTTCGTCTTCGGGCATGGATTTTAAGTCAGGCGGCAGCGCTTCAAAGTCAGCTTCCATGTAACGCCCTTCGTCATTCATATAGCGCAGGGCATTGTCGTGACTGCCTTCATCGGTAGCCTGTATGGCCGATACCAGAAAATGCTCAAACTGAACTTCGCCGTCCTTGAATCGGGCCGTTGCACCGCGGGTCACGTCTTTTAATAATGACAATAATGCGTCACGTTGCCCAACAGGCACCAGATCCGCCTTGGTTGCCACAAAGGCCACTTTGGCAATGCCTTGCTGCTGCAGAACATGGCGCTTAAACCAGTTTTCGTTGCCATACACAAAGGTGTCGGCCAAATGGCTGAGGGTTTCGCGCAGCTGATAAAGGTGGCTGCGACTGTGATTCAAGCCTTCAAACAAGTCCACCAGAATGATTTGCTTATCGGTCTGGCGAAAGGTGTCTTTCTTTAACTTGTCGAGCCATTGGTGTTTAAACGCCTCGAAATGTTGCGTAAAACACTGGGTCCACGGGCTCGCCACATCACTACTGATACGTGATGGCAGCGGTGTAAAGCCCTGTTGGGTGAAATCAAAACCAGAACCAGGAATCAAAAAGCTGCCTGGCTGCAGCATGGAAATTCCCTTCGACTTGGCTTCCTGCAAATAACGTCGATAGGCAATCACCAGTTGCTGAACGTTTTCTGGGGTAGGCGGCTGCTCAAAGTCAAAGGCATTCACACAGTCATGCCAGCTTTTTGCATACCGCTGCTGAGGCGCATTCATTTGTTGCGCCCACGCCGAATCTGACCACTGCGTGTATGTTTTGCCCAGCATAGGCAAATCAGTCAGCCACTCTCCCGGATAGTCAATAAATTCAAACACCACATCGGTATAGGGCAACAAGTATCTTTTCAGCTGGTGCGCCTGACGCAGACGCACTATCAGTTTAAACCCGGCCACCGACTCCGTGGCAGGCGGCCACTGCCCTGCCGCGAGATCTTCAATGTGTTGTTCAACCGGAAACATGGGCAGGTCGTTCAGCGGCTCCAGCCACATTTGGTCAACCAGCTCCATGGGCAAGTAACGCAGTAGCGGCAAGCACTGGTACTGTTCTTCACTGCGGTATTTGAGCACGGTCATCAGGCTGGTAAACAGCATGGACTTGCCGCTGCGACTCAATCCGGTAATGGTAAAGCGATGCTCTGATTGCAAGAACCAGCGCTGCCATTGGTTGGCACCCAGCATCCTGGCCTGTTTAGCCGGGGTGAGAATGGCGTCGATTAATTTACGCATAGCGGTTCAGCAGTGAGCCCATTGTTAACAAGAATACTGTTAACATGGGCTGTTACTGCATTAACTTCAAGGGTTTGCCACAATTTGTTACAGCTTATTCTGCGGCAGGTTCCTGCGTTTCGCTGTCGGAGGCGTGTTCTTCCTTCAGCTTCAGTTCGGTTATTTCAGCTTTAATGTTGTTTCTGAGCGCGTCGTGCTGCGCCTTGGTCAACGGGTATATTTTGTTAATAAAACACTTAAATGGCAGTGAATCCGGCACATACACATAGTCCAATCCTTCACTCAGGGTGTTGCCAAAACGCCTGTGCAGCACCAGCCCCATGGAAAAGCTCAGCTCGGAACAGCGCGGCGCCAGCTTAATCAGATAGTGGCGCATGGGCGCACTGCGAAAAATCACATACTCGTCATTTAATTCACCGTAGCTGTCCAGTGTGAAGGCAGACACTGAATGTCGGTTCTCAATTTGCTCAGAAGCGACAAAGTCTTCAATTAAAGTCCCCATTGCCTCATCACTGAGTCGCGTTGTTGTGCAGGCAGACAACAGTAATATGCTGAAAGCCACTAACAGCGATTTTTTCATACCCCCTCCGGTAGTCTTAGCTGACGTTATAAGGTTTTAGGCGCTTATTTACGGTAAAGGTTCCGCTCTATTGCCCACCATGGTAATTTAGCCCCTCGTCAGCCAGTCTATCTTAAAGCAGAGTTAACCGTTGGATACCAAAGAATTTATTCAAATCCGCCGTTTCATATTGAAACTGGGAAAAATGCTGCACAAATACGGTACTCCAGCGTTTCGCCTTGAAGCCTATCTGAATGAGGTAGCGCGCTACTTAGGCGTACATGCCTCATTTATTTCAACCCCTACATCCCTGTCGGTGGTTATCTGGAGCGACCGTCACGAAGACGAATACAGTCATGCGGCACGACTTGATCCTGGCGAGCTGGATTTAAATTCTCTGTCCCGCACCGATGAGCTTGCCAATCAGTTGCTCACCGGTCAGCTGACCCTGTCAGAAGCCGACAAACAGCTCAGCGAAATCGATGCCATGCCGAGCCCCTATGGCAAATGGGTTACCGGCTTCTCTTACGGTATCTCAACCGGGGCGTTCTCCCTGTTGATGGGCGGCAGCTGGTCTGAAATGTACTGGTCGGCCATTCTGGGTCTGGTGGTGTATTTTTGGGTGCTGTGGTCTGAACGCTCCAAGCGCGTTGCACTGATGATGGAGCCTGTGGCGGCCTATTTCGTCGCCTTTTTGGCCTGTGCGTTTAGCCGGCATTTCGACCCGGGGATGAATATTCCGCTGACGATATTATCCTCGGTGATCATCTTTGTGCCCGGCCTCGCACTTACCATGGGCCTAGCCGAATTGTCGTCGCGTAACATGGTATCGGGCACGGCCCGGGTCATGGACGCATTAATGCAGTTATTTAAATTGTATTTTGGTGCTTACCTGGGGGTGGCGACCGGCTTTAGTGTGTTTGGCGAAAACACCTATAACCCTGCCGCCTCACTGCCCTACTGGTCGACCTGGCTGGCGGTCATTGTGCTGTGTTTTGGCCTGGTGGCAATATTTAAAACCCGTCCCAAACACATTCCATGGGCGCTGGCTTCTGCCCTGCTGGCCTACAGCAGCACAGCCCTGGCGTCTGACTATCTGCCTCAAAGCATAGGTAGTTTCGTAGGTGCATTCTCGCTGGGTATTCTGGCCAATGCTTTTACCCGCATAGCCAATCAACCGGCCACCATTGTCGCCATGCACGGCCTGATTGTGCTGGTACCAGGCTCGAAAACCTACATTGGCCTGAATTCGTTTATTTCCGGGCAGGACTTTGTGAATGTCGATCATTTGGGCCAGGACGTATTTTTGATTTTTATGTCACTGGTGGCGGGTCTGATTTTTGCGAATGTGGTATTCCCAACCAAGAAAGCCCTGTAGCGCCAGGATGTGCACATACGCCAGCTGGTCGTTACATGAGCGCTGGCAGCACGTGTAATACCACATCAACACTAAAATGCGCCGTAATGGCAGACAACAAACCATAACGCCAGTAACACCAGCCGTACAGCACCGCAACCGCGACATTCCCGCCAATGGTAGCCCATACCGCAAATGAGGTATTGGCGCCGTACGCAACTACGCTGGGGATATGCGCCAGACCAAATCCGAATCCAACCACCAGAATAATAATGATCGGTATTGTGTGGGTGTCCAGCGCAGAGTGGCGCATTTTGCTTGCAATATATAACAGCAGGGTCATCAAGCCAAAACGGAACCAAATCTCTTCGCCTACCGCCGCGCCAGCGCTAACCAGTAGTCCGCCCACCGGGCCACGAAATCCGTACGCGGGTAACTCTGCGGGTAAGCTATCAGCCAGCAACCAACGCAATGCAAGCATACAGAGTCCCAATGGAATAGCCGCTATTACCGCGAATCGCAGACCGACTCCGATACGACCTTCATCGGTGATTTTATGGTTAATGAGCCCAAGCCCGACTTTACGGCCTAATGTCAGGCCAATAAACAAGGCCGGTAATGTAAGTACCGACAAAAAAAGCAGACCCGGCAAAACCGTTGGCAAAAACGGCTCATTGTTAGCAAGCTTCTGAAACGCAATGTTGCTCATTTGGGTCACAACCGTAAGCGCAAACAGCGCCAGCAACTGATGCCAAAACGGCGCGGGGCTGTCGTCTCGTATTAACTGGTTCATAGTCCGTATACTTTTACCATTCAGAGGAGTCAATCAACGTTAACGGCACATTCCAACGACTACAATGCGCAATATGTAAGCAAAGATGTGTCTGACTTATTTGGGTGTTATCCAAGGGTCGTTATTGCAGTAAGTTGCCTGAATGGAACTGCACACTAAACAGAGTAGAACGATGAGGCTGGATGTATTTGGCAAATCGGGCAGAAGTGGTAGCTTACGTCGCCGTTCTTTGCCATGGGTGGGCTACATCAACCCACCCATTGGCAACTGTGATCAAGCCTTAAAGATTGCTATACGGCGACGGACCGCCTTCTGCAATAAAGCGCTCAATGCGGGCTTCCAACACTGACAACGGCACAGAACCGAGTTGCAATACAGTATCGTGGAAAGCGCGTATATCGAACTTGCTTCCAAGCGCTTTCTCAGCCTTGGCTCGCAGCGCCTCAATTTTCATTTGTCCCAAATAATAAGACAGTGCCTGCCCTGGCCAGGCAATGTAGCGATCCACTTCGGTGGTCACTTCATGCACTGACAACGCGGTATTATTTTTCATAAAATCCTGCGCCTGTTTGCGGCTCCAGCCTTTGGCGTGAATCCCCGTATCCACCACCAGTCGCGCCGCCCGCCACATTTGATAGCTCAGCATGCCGAAGATTTCATAAGGCGTGTGGTACATGCCCATTTCTTCACCCAGTTTTTCAGAGTAAAGTGCCCAGCCTTCACCGTAAGCTGAGATATAAGTGTTGCGTCGGAACGCCGGTATGTCTTCATTCTCTGCAGCCAGCGGCATCTGGAATGCGTGACCAGGCGCTGATTCGTGCAGAGTCAGCGCAGGCAGCGAATACAACGGGCGCGATGGCAAATCATAGGTATTGACCAGATACCTACCCGGACCACCGCGACCGGCAGTGTAATAGGGGGCGATATCGTCGGGTACCGGGATAATGGCGAACCGGCTGCGCGGCAAGCGACCGAACCAGTTTTTGGCTACTGCATCAAATTCCTTCGCGGTCCAGGCTGCACGGTCCAGCAGGGCCTGTGGCGTGGTGACATAGAATTGCGGGTCAGTGCGCAGAAAGGTCAGAAAGGCCGCCAAATCCCCGTCGAATTCGACTTCGCGCATAATGTCGTGCATTCGCGCTTTTATTTTTCGCACTTCACCCAGGCCAATCTCATGAATCTCTTCTGGCGACAGGGTTAACGTAGTGTATTTGAAAATTTGCGACTGATAAAAATCGCGTCCGTTGGGCAATGAGAAGGCATCCAGCTCTGTCACGGCTCCCGGAATATAAGTGTCGGCAAGGAAAGTAAGCAGTTGCTGATAAGCCGGGATAACCGACGAACGGATCACCTTGTCGGCCTGTGCCGACAGGGTTTGTTTTAGTTCGTCAGAGAACGTCGCCGGAAACGCGGAAAACGGCTTAAAGTAGATGGTGTCTCTGGGTGCCGCATTCGCAACAGAAGCGGCTGTCGCATCCCGGCCTACCAGCGCAATTGCCGGTGGCGTAAAACCTCGGGCCAGGCCCGCTCGCATGTTCGCGATCTGCTCTTCAAAGTAACGCGGTATATCGGCCAGCCACAACAGGTAGTTTTGGTAATCCTGCTGACTCAGAAACTGCCCTTTTGGCATGTAGGTCAAATCGCCCCAGAAAGAGGTATCACCGGTCAGTGGCTTTTCATAGAGTTTGAATTTTTGGTCGTTGATCAGGCTTTGAATCTGAAATTTAAATACCCGGTAGTTAATTTGGTTTTCGTCGGTCAAATTGCTAAGCGAAATCCCATCAAGCTTGCTTAGCACCGACTCCCAGTAGGCTAACCGTTCAGCTTGAGCTTGCGCATGTACGATGGGTAGCTTCACCGGTATGCGACTCACATCGGCATTTTCATCTACCGCATATTGCTGCTGTCGTTTTTGCCACTCTTCCTTGTAGAGCGATTCAAATGCCTGGTCTGCTTCACTCGCCAGGGTGTGGTGGGTAAAGAGAAGTCCCGCCAATAGTGTGAGGTGCACGAATCCCTGTCGCATACGTCCCAGTTGCCGGGTAAACATAGTCTGCATAAGGCTACCTTTCTGTCTTATTGTTTATTTATCGTTTTTGTTAGTTTTGTTTGTATAGCACAGGGCCTGGTTACACTGTCAACCCGCTATCGGCAGACACGTTGCCGCGCAAGACAGGCTAACGCTTTGCGCTAGCTGTCGGCGATCAAGTCGTGCAGGGACTGTATCGATGGCAACTGGTGTTCCGGTTGATAGAACAGTCGGTTCAGACGTCCGAGGAAATTCACTTTGCGATTAGGGTCCTGGCTTTTAACCCGGTGCTCACTGCTGGTTTGCAGGAACTCCCACGGCCGCAGATTCAACCGCTGAATATCCTCTGGCGTAGCCCCATGTGCTTCAATAGTACTGAGGATACGCTCGGTCTTACTTTCCATAATCGGAATGATGTCATTGGCATACAGAGTATTGAGCGGCTCACCAATCGCTTCCAGCGTGTGGTTAATAGCAGCCCACAGGGTGTCATGGTCGAAATGCGCGCCAATCGGGGCATAGTAGCCCATGATCTCCCACTCCAGTTCGGCGTTACTGACGGCGATAGAACTGTCTGCCTCTGGCGAAAACGACAAATCGGGGCGTGCACCAATGTTATAGGCGTCTACCGACATACCCACACACAACAGCAAATCCCCCATTGCCGCTGGCGGCCGGAATAACGCCTCAAACGCAGCGCGTTTCACCCCCATCCAACCGTGAATTAACGCCGGTTGCTGAGCAAAGTGACGGACATCGTCCGGCAAGTCCTCACCGTATTGATTCACCAGTAACGGAGCCGGATCTTCCTCTAGTAATTCTTCGGGCACCCAGACTTCATACTCCTGGCGGTTATCGGCCTTGCCCCGGCTTTTAATGCCAAACGACAAATTCACCGGACGGCAGATACTGCGATCTTCGTCGACCCGGTGGAAATACTCCGAACGCAGTCGTTTGATGAACGGCGCGTCTTTACCGGCCAGTGCTGCCGTGGGGTAGCGATAGCCACAGTCGCTGTGCGGCACAATGGAAAATCCGTCAATGGCGCGAACTAGTTTTGACTTCACACCCCGCAACAGGTCGGTAGTGGGCAAAATAATACTGCGCTCAGGTTCAATGGTGAGCCGTTCGCCCGTACTGCTAATGAATTTCGGGGTTTTGTGAAATTCGTAGTTTGTCAGTCCCAGTTCACCCACTGCGCGGTCACGCAAGCGGGCAATTTCCAGGAACAGTGCTTTGTGATCGCGAATATGCCTGAGTAATGGACGTTGCGTCATACTGCCTGTCACCTATCCGTTTGTTCTTTTAAACTCGCCTCAGGCTAGTCTGCCAGATAAACAGCAGGGTTGTCTCTAGGCGGCGGTCACTTTTTTACCCTCGCATACACGTTGAGTCTGATCACTTTTTCCATTTCGAGTACGATCAACATTACGATACCCGTTAACACAATCAGTAAGTTGTCGGTGATATCTGGCGCGCGAGTGCCAAACACCGTTTGCAATACGGGAATGTAGCAAATAGCCAGTTGAGCAATGACCACAAACCCAACCGCCGACCATACGACCCTGGTTCCTCGGATACCCGACAAACTAATGGACCTGCGGTGCATGGTACGAATGAAAAACAGGTAGAAGATTTCGAGTCCCACCAGCATGTTCATTGCCTGAGTGCGTGCATATTCCACTTCATGTCCGGCCTCAATGGCGTACTGGTAAATACTGAACACCGCCAGGAAAAACAGGCTGCCAACCAGCATAATTTGCCACACCAGTGCGGGTTGAATCAGTGCCTGCCCTCGTGGACGCGGTGGCTTTTTCATGGTGTCCTTGTCGGTGGGTTCAAACGCTAGCGCCATACCCAATGTAACCGCTGTGATCATATTGACCCACAAAATCTGCACCGGCGTGATCGGGTACGGCAAGCCAGCCAGCATGGCAACAATAATCGTCAGTGCTTCACCGGCGTTGGTAGGCAGCGTCCAGCTCACGACCTTTTTGATATTGGCGTAAACCGTTCTGCCCTGTTCAACTGCCGCCGCAATGGAGGCAAAGTTATCGTCGGCCAGCACCACTTCCGCCGCCTCCTTGGCCGCCTCACTGCCCTTCAGCCCCATGGCAACACCGGCATCAGCCCGTTTCAGCGAAGGCGCGTCATTCACACCGTCACCGGTCATGGATACGGTTAATCCAAGAGATTGCAGTGCCATCACCAGACGTAACTTGTGCTCTGGCGTAGTGCGGGCAAAGATATCCGTGGTTTGCACGGCCTGTTTCAGCTCATCGTCAGACAGCGCATCCAGTTGCGTGCCGGTTAATACACTGCCGTGCGCCAGCCCAAGTTGCTTGCCTATAGCCTGCGCGGTTACAGCATGGTCACCAGTGATCATCTTGACCTGAATCCGCGCAGCGCGACAGGTTTTCACTGCCTCAATCGCCTCCTGCCGGGGCGGGTCAATTAACCCCACTAAACCCAGTAAGCACAGTCCGTTATCGACATCTTGCGCCGCCAGCACAGTATGTTCCGCCGACACCTGTTTACCGGCCAGAGCAAGTACGCGCTGCCCTTGTCTGGCCAACGCCTCAGCTTTGTCCAGCCAGGCCTCAGGTACTAAATCACTGTGGCTGCCATCGCCGCTGAGCACCGACCCACAGCGTTTGAGGATCACCTCCGGCGCGCCTTTTACAAGCACTAACCCGGTGCCATTGTGGTTGTGATTCAACGTTGCCATAAACTGCCTTGCTGAATCAAAAGGCAGAACATCGGTACGCGGCCAGTCGTGACGAAAATCACCGCCATCCGGCATCGTTACCTTTCCCGCAAACGACAGCAAAGCCGCTTCCATGGGATCGCCTTCTATGCCCCACTGGCCTGATTTAGAGTGTATTTCCGCGTCGTTACACAAGGCACTTAATCGGGCCATATCGCGCAGTACCGGATGCTGTTGTGGCGCCGCAGGTTCACCGTCTAACAGGATGTCACCAACCGGCGCATACCCTTCACCATCAACCTCAAAATGCGCATCTTGGGTCACCGCGCTGACCACCATCATTTCATTGCGGGTAAAAGTGCCGGTTTTGTCTGAGCAAATAACCGACACAGAGCCCAGTGTTTCAATAGCAGGTAACACCCGCACAATCGCATTGCGTTTTGCCATCGACTGCACACCTACAGCCAGGGTAATGGTCAGTACTGCAGGTAAGCCCTCAGGAATGGCCGCGACCGACAGGCCCACCACGGCCAGGAACAACTCGGTAAAAGGTTGTTCCAGAATCCAGGTCCCCACCAGCAACAGCACCACAGCAATGGCCAGAATAATGCCGGTGATCCACTTTGCCAGTACGTCCATTTGTTCCACCAGCGGTGTTGTCAGCTTTTGCACATCCGACAGCAAGCCGCCAATACGGCCGATTTCGGTAGTAGCGCCTGTTGCAATTACCACACCCATGCCCTGCCCGGCGGTTACACTGGTGCCGCTGAATGCGAGGCATTCCCGGTCCCCCAGTCCGGCGTCTTCCGACACCGCCTTGGTGTGTTTTTCAACCGGTAACGACTCGCCGGTTAGCAGGCTTTCCTGAATGGCCAGCCCATGGCTGCGCAGCAGGCGCAAATCTGCAGGCACTTTGTCACCCGCTTCCAGCAACACGATGTCACCCGGCACCAGGCTGTCGCCTTCCAGTGTGCGGCGCTTGCCGTTTCGAATTACCGCGGCCTTCAGTGCCAGCATGTTGCGAATGGAGTCCATGGCCTTTTCCGCTTTGCCCTCCTGTATCACACCAATAATGGCGTTAACAATGACCACGCCAAAGATGACAAACGTGTCTATCCAGTGCTGCAGTAATGCCGTCAGGACACCGGCTACAATAAGAACAATAACCAGCAGATTAGCGAATTGTTTAATAAACCGGGCAAACATGCCGGGTTGCGGCGCCTGGGGCAGTTTATTGGGTCCGTACTGCTGCAGACGTGCTGAGACTTCGTCATCGGTTAAGCCCGATGAACGCGACGACAATGCCTGGAGGACCTCGTCGCCGGATTGTGCATGATATGACGCATTGGTTTTACTCATTACAGTGCTCCCGGGGAAGGTGCATAAAAAGTAAGTGGTAAAATGCAAAGCAGAAAAACGAAAAGCCTTCCCTGAGTACTACGCTATCAGGCCCGTGCGACCCTGGCACTGATTTACATCAAAGGGAAGCCAACACAACCCGCAACGCAGGCTGCTGTGCCATTGGTTAAGACTCTTTCTGCCTGGCCATTGCCAGATACTTGTAGAGTGTGGATTCACCAATGTTAAGTGTGGATGCAACGTCTTTTTTCTTCATGCCCTTGGCAATTAGCGACTGGGCTTTTTTAACCAGCTTCGCCGGTATTGCCTTGCGGCCTTTGTATTTGCCTGCCGCCCGGGCCTTGGCAATACCAATGGCCTGACGGTCTTTTAGCAGGTCGCGGTCCATTTGTGCCGCAGATTCAATCAATGTAAACACACTGAGCGTAGGGTTGCACAGCGACTCGAGGTTATCGACCACCAGCAACACACCGCGAGCTTTCAGATCCATTGCCACCCTGGCAGCCTGAATAATACTTCGCCCCAGCCGCGATACGTCTTTTATGATTAGCCGGTCACCTTGTCGCAACCGCTTCAACAAGCGGTCCAGCTTGGGTTTGGCTCCCGGGTCTGCATTAGGTTCCCGCACCATGATGTCGTAGGGATATACCCTGGCCAGTCGCTCAGCCTGCTGCTCAACATCCTGCTTTTCTGTGCTACTTCCAATATAAAGATAGGTCGTCACGGCGAATTCTGAATACCTGAAACACTACTTAAAAGCGTAGAATACCCTTTTATAAATACAAGGTAAGAGACCACTTTGTGCGCGCTTTTTTATATCGCTCGCAACCGCTTCACCCTGATTTCACCCCGACTCGCTTACACTTTTCACCTTGTTCACTATGCCGAGGTTTGATAGCGTCAGCCAGGCAGGGACCACGTAAAGGCAAACAGCATGAATAAGTCGATAAGCGTATTGTTGGTAGAGGACAATCTGGCCATTGCCAAACAGGTTGTGGGCTTTCTGGAAGGGCTGAAGTGGCAGGTTGATTTTGCCGCCACCGGCCAGCAAGGTATCGATCTCGCTCTGTCACAACAAGTCGACGTGATCATTCTCGACTTAAACCTGCCTGACATGGATGGCCTGGACGTGTGTCAGCACATAAAACAACACGCTACCCGGGTGACTCCCGTGCTTATGCTCACTGCCCGCGATGCCTTTACCGACAAGGCAAAAGGCTTTGGCCAGGGCGCCGACGACTACCTCACCAAGCCGTTTGATTTTCGTGAACTGGCGCTACGGGTCGAAGCCCTGGCGAGGCGTCCACAGTTACACACCAACACCCAGGTGAGCGAAGGACATCTTACTCTGGATACGCGCGCCAAAACCGTACAGTGGCAACAGCAGCCGGTAACGGTAACCGGTGTGGGTTTTAGTATTCTGCACAAGTTGCTGATGGAGTACCCCTACCCGGTCAGCCGCAGCGACCTTATCACCCATATCTGGGGCGATGAGCCGCCGGAAAGTAACGCCCTGAAATCGCACATGTACAGCCTGCGAAAAGCCCTCGAAAAAGCCAGCGGCCAGCCGCTACTCGCCACCATTAGCAATATCGGCTACAAATTAACAGGGCTCGACCATGAAGCTTAGTGGTATTCAGGCGCAGTTGTTTATTGCGTTTGGCAGCCTGGTGCTGGTGATCAATCTGTTCTATACCCGCCTGAGCGTATTGTTTGTAGACGTTACCGAAGACATTGTGGCGTCGCACCTGCTTGATCAGGAAATACAGCGCTTAGAGCAACACTGGCTCAGCCAGAAAACCGTTACAGCGCTGTCTTCTTCGGCGTTTTCATTAAGTGATGTTCCCAGCAATAAAAACTGGGGGCCGGCTGCTATCGACAACAACATGATGGTGAGCCGACAAGCCGACGATGCCGCGTATTTCAAAGCCTTTGTTACCGACGGATTACCTGCCGGTGGAGTACGCATGCAAGCCTCCGCACTGACTCCGTTGTCCAGTTTTACCGACGTGTTCAGCGTCTTTTTATTCAGCGCCTCTGCAGCAGCTATGATACTGGCTATTTTAAGCACCTGGTTTCTGGCATCCCGGCTGGCTAAACCGCTGCAAGCACTGGCCGAGTCAGTGAAAACCCAGGCACCCGACGCACCTTGCACCATTGCCGGTACTGAACGCCAGGATGAAATCGGCACCCTGGCCACCACGTTTACCACTACCTACTCGGCGTTGCAGGACGCCTGGCAGCGGGAGCGTGATTTTACGCACGACGTCAGTCATGAGCTGCGTACGCCTATTACACTGTTAAAAAATACCCTGGCTATTCATCCTGAAACCGTTGCCAATGATACCGAGCGCCAGTTGTTAGAGCAGGCGACTAACACTCTGCAACAAACTGTGGAAGTGCTGCTGGCGCTGGCCAGAAAAGAAAACCTGCAATTCGGTGCCGTTGCCGTCATGCCGGTACTCGAACGGGTATTGTTAGCTATTCACCATGTCCACCCGGAACTCATGTTCGATGCCGAGTTGAAAGTCGATGACAATGCAAAGGTAATAGGTAACGCCTATCTGATGACCTTGCTGTGTCAGAACCTAGTAAACAACGGGGTGTATCACGGCGGTGGCAAAGGCATGACCATTAGCCTGACAGACGGCCAATGGGTATTTGAAAACCCCCTCGCCGATACCCAGGACCGTCCCTACTACCAGGGCTTAGGACACGGCCAGTATCTGGTTAAGCGAATAGCCAGTGTGATGCAGTGGGATATCGATTTTCAGCAGACCGAAGCGTGCTATCGGGTGGTGTTAAGCCCGCGCATGGCCGACGACGAGGCGGTATAAGCAGAGTGACTCTGTAACTTACCTCGCAACAACAGACTGCCAAGCCAGCAGAACCAGACAATTTGCAGCAAGCCAAATAGCAGTCCGGCAATGGCGAGTGCCGGTATCAGGGTCAGCGCGCCAATCGCGCCTACCATCATACCAAAGCGCGCGACCATGTTCGGCGCCATGTTATAGCGCTGCATGCTCATATTCACCATGAACATCCAAATGCCGCCGACCCATTCGACGCCGTCGCCAAGCCCCATCTGAATGGCAAAAATAGCCGGCCAGATTCGCTCGACCTGCTCAGCCGGTTGCATGATTAAGTATTGAATTGTGAGCACCGCAATCAGGCCACTGGCAAACACATAGGCCGCCCACATATAACCCAGTAAAGCGCCCAGTAGCTGAAAATGCCCGGATTGCTGATACGCGGGCTGATACAGGCTGCGATTAAGCACCAACAGCGCGATGCCGAACAGCACAAAAATAATCAGGTACCACAACTGGATCAACCGACTATGTCCCAGAATGGCGTTCAGGCGTTCATCGGCATCAGTATTGATATCCGGCATTACCGCCATGATCATCACCAACCCCACCACATAGCACAACGCGCACACAAAGGCTGCCAGTCCACCGGCGCGTTGACGCGTTAAGGGTATGGATGAATTCACCATTACGTACCGTATTCCTTTATCTTCTTGTTGCTATTTCACCCCCGCTTTACCGCAGCGGGTGCAAACTGATTTCAACGTATCACTTAAAAAGGAACATCACATGAAGAAATCAGTATTGAGCTGTTGTTTATTCCTGCTTGTGCCCTGCGCAATGGCAGAACAGGTTTACAGCGATCCTAACCCGGTCACTCGTTCATTGGTATTACAGCATGAAGAGGCCGTAGTTACTGCGGGTGCAGGCTATGGTGAGTCGCACAATGGTGAGAGTATCACAACGCCGCTGTTGGCGTTTGCTTATGGTGTAACAGATGATGTCACCATTGGTCCACTGGGTGTGCGCTATCGGTTTAACGCGTTTGACAGCGGTAATCAGCCCAACCTAGAACTGGTGGCAGAAGGCGGCTTAATGGGCTTCTACGAGTCTGAAGAATTTGGCGATAGCTTTGCTGTTGGCGCAGGATTCGCCGGCAAGTACCGCCTCTCTTCTCAATTCGCCTTCACCTTCGGCGCGCATTATGTGTCATGGATAGAAGACGAACGCGACAATCGCAGCGAAGTGCGCGCCAATGGCGGTATGTTGTACCAGGTGCATCCGAAACTCACATTGTTTGCTCAGGCAGAGTACCGCGAGTTGAAAGACTTTGCTCAGGACAATGCGGTAAATGCATCGGTTGGCGGTATCTGGAATTTATCACGCCGCTCTGAAGTGATATTTGCGGTTAATTATGATGATTTTGAACCGGCCAAAGACGGCTATGAAGATGACTCACTGGCGGAGTGTATGATGGGGCTCAGCTATACCTATCGTTATTAAGCTGAGAAACCCAAAGGGCGCAGCGACGGGGAAAGGGCACTTTTCCCCGCCGCCGAACACTGTTTGTAAGGCTATCGAAAACCGTTATAGCGGGTATGTATAAATTCCGGTGTTGCTGTGCTATCTGCTCGCTTATTGTTAACAAAATAATTACATGGAGCAAGCTATGAACTCACCTACCCTACAAAGCTACGTGCGCACGGAAATCCTGATCGGTGCAGTAATTATTGCCCTATTCAGCGTGCTATTTGTGTTTTTGATTTTTTCCGGCCAATCGCAAATAGGCATGACTGGCGAGGGCGGCCTGTTGATTGACTCAATTCCACAGGGACTCGCCATTGGCCTGATGGGCGCATTTTTCCCTTCATTTGTGACTCGCAAGCGCATTAAGGGCGGGCAGGTAAGCGTGGAAGCATCCGAACACGCTGCATCTAAATTGCCAGCACATCCTTTTGTGCGGGCGCTATTATTCGCCGTTGCCGGTGCAATTGCCTCTTTGCTGTTGTTTGTATTGCTATCAGCCCTGATTGGCAGCGTATCATTCACCCAGGCGCTGGCGTTAAAAAAAGTGTGGGGGGCATTATTGGGCGGCGTGGTGTCCTACATCGCTTTGCAATTCGCTTTGCGGGATTACGCCGCGTAGCTTCAACTTTTGGGGCCTTGCGGCCCCAAGCGTAGGCGCATTCAAAGCCTTCGTCCAATTGTGGTATGGTGTCGCCAACTAAGCCTGTTTTTTCCCATCATTTTATGACCCAACTGTTCCGCTATTTTTTGCTGTCACTGCTATTCCTTACCGCTTGCACTGACAGTCCGCAGCAGGCCGACCCAAATTTCACGCCACAATTTCGTATCCAGACATATCAACCAACCAATAGCCCGGAAGTATTGGTCGACGAGTCGCATCATAACTTTCTGACGATAGATGGCCGATTCGCCCCATTTAAACAGGTCTTAATAAGTGACGGCTTTTCTGTAAAAGCCAACACAACGCCCTTTACCGGTACCCAATTAGCAAAAGCGGATATTCTGGTGATTGCGAACGCACTGGATAAAGACCGAACCGACTGGCAGCCGCCATACGAGTTAGCGTTGACACAACAGGAAGTTGAACAGGTCGTATTGTGGGTAAAGAACGGTGGAGCCCTGCTACTGATAGCGGATCACGCACCTTTCCCGGCAGTCATAGATAACCTCGCAAAGGCTTTTGGTGTTATTTTCACTAACGGCCATGTGAGTACCTATACCTTTAAACGCAGCACTCATAGCCTTGCCGTTCACGCCATCACGTCGGGGCGTTCCGATGAAGACAAGACCACTGAAACCCCGATATTCATGCAGCCTGTGCCTGACGCTTCGATCACGCAGGTCAAAACCTTCGGCGGCTCTGCGTTTCAGCCGCCAGAACAGGCGACGTCGTTGTTAACACTGGGCACAGGGACGGTTTCTCACGAACCGGCTATCCCTTTTCAGGTTTCTGCTGACTCAAGAACGATATCAACCAGTGGCTGGAGTCAGGGTGCGGTTCTTGAATATGGCAAAGGCCGCGTCGCAGTGTTTGCCGAAGGCATGATGTTTTCATCACAGTTGGATACTAAAACCGGGCAAACTTATGGTTTGCGTTCACCGGGCGCAGAGCAAAACGAACAGTTTCTGTTGAATGTGATGCATTGGTTGGCTGGCGATTAGTTCGCAAGGTTACTCAGGTAATTGCAACAACCTTTCGGAACGCCAAACTCTAATCACCACCACAGTATCTGGCGTTAACATATAAACAATTCTAAAAGGTGGGTGTATAAGTTCCCGTATGTGAGACTGCTGAAATTCTGGCACCATACGACCTATCATAGGGTTAACAGGCAGTGTTTCAGTATGTCTGACGATATCTGAGACATACTGTTCGCCGATTTCAGGCACCTATTATTTGACGTAATAGGCAATGATATCTTCAAGATCTCTCAGCGCCGACGCGGTAAAGTCGACTCTCACTACTCAATCCCAAATTTTACCTTAACATTATTGATATTGAGAACGCTTCCCTCTTTTACATCCAACATTCCCGTAGCAATGGCTTTTACGAATGCAAGCTCTTCGATCGCCTTTTCATAATCCTCGAGTCCTTGAACTACGGCTACACCACGACCTCGACTAGTCACCAGAACGGCTCTGTGAGAGTCTTTCGCATGCTTAACAACTTTCCCTGGATTGACTTTCAAATCAGACAGTGGAATTACATCTTCTGAAAACTTTAGTGTCATAAGATGAGCCTCTTATCAGTACCAATTAATTCGACCAGATTATAGTACTGCTAATTAATTCACCAGATCGGTCTCTATCTGGCCTCGGCAACTCAACTCACTGATCAGCGGCACAACCTCCGACAGACGGCGTGTATAGCCAGCGCCTTATTGAACACAGTCACAGCCATCCATCAAACTCTATTTTACTCTGTTGCTATACAGGCGAGTGCTTTCTGTAACAACAAGCAATGCCGCTCACGACTTACTCTCCAGTCTTTGACCTAACTGCGTTCTTGCGCTTTATCAGCTCCATCTGCAGCAGCACACTGCCACGCATAATGACGCTTGCGCCATTTAATACCAACAGCGGCCAGCTTTGGCTGAGCGGCATGGTTAAGCCAAATAGTAGCGTACTGATATCTTTTATTAAGATACTTCGAAACAAGCCGAAGGACAGCGCACCTATCTCCCCGTAGCGACGCAGAATCAGCCATTGATGTGCTGTTCCCTGGATCAGAATAGCTGTCACCACCAGCATTAGTCCGTTGGCCCCTATTTGTGCGAACGCGGGAAACGGGCGATAACCCATGGAAATGAATCCACCGGTCAGGGCTAAACCTGAGACAACCAGCGTTATTAAAGTGGTTGATGTGCGCCTTTCCTGCCAGATGCGCCAAAGAATAACCAGCGTAAGTAATAGCGCGCCACAGCGAGTCCACACCAGATAATGATTGAATGGCTCGACGGCAATGCCGAACATAAAATTAGCGTAGAAAGCAAAAAAGCTGGAGCCAAACTGATTGAGCGACAAGCTTTGAGTACTCTGCGCATTGCTTTGGCGGTGTAGATGAATACGCCTGATCTGAGCCCATAATCCAAGCCAGGTGAGTATAAACAGAACTGCACTGAGTATGCCGAGTACGTGGTACAACATATCGAATTGGATTGATGACGAAGTATGCTAATGATATCACGATTAGGTCACTGATATCTCTGCGCAAGTTCCCTGATATCGCTGCGCAAGTTCCCTGATATCGCTGCGCGATTCAGGGATGACGGCAAGGAATATTCAAAGATGTATACTACGGACTGGAGTGTAAGTTGTTGCTTAAAGCAAGCTGTTCCATGCTTGCATGGCATCTAACGAAAACTTTTTGCATAACAAGCGCTGAATCAGTAGATAGGCTAGTGACCCACGCTATTCACGGTTCAAGGTCAACAATACTCACTAAGCACATGGAACACTTGTCCTGCCAACTCAAATCAACTGAAAATGTTTGAAACCAAGGCTGCAAAGCTTGCGGAGCATTGCTGTAGAAGCGTCTCCCAACTAAAGATTCAAATTCTCCGAAACCGTTTTCATAAGGCATTTCAAATATAACATTGCTGTCTTCTATGAGAACGATTTTCTGTACTTCCGCTATCACATTCTTCCCATTTCGAGAAAGCTCAGTCACCACACCCCAGATAGCTTTATTTGCTTGCTCAGTGAACATCACCTCCACACTGGCTAAATGTTGATTGCGTAGCTGACCACTTATGAGAAATGTCTCCTGCCCAAACTTATCCTTGATCACAGCAGTCATAGCATCAACGATGCGTGTATATGCTGACGCGTGTACATTGCTCAACGCAGTGGAAATATTACTTTGTATTAATGTGGGAACGCCTGTTGCGACAGCCGCCAAAGGGTTAACCTTATCGGAATACACGTCGCTAAGTTTGAACAGGTTATAGCCGCCAAGCTGCTCATTTGTAGTAGAAAGTTGCTTCAAGCTGTAAGTAAAGCCATCTAATGTAAACTTCACAAACTCCCCAACTACCGCATTTTCAGCTTCGCCGAGGTCCCCGACTAAACGGGCACCAAATCCACGCATACCGGGTATATTTTGCCCATATGCATTGTCTACATGCCAATGATAAGTCGCATGCTTGAGCTGATTGTAAAAAAGCACATCGAATACGTCTTCATCTGATATATTGAGCGCTTTTTTGGCTAACGCTTTATCTGAACAGCCTGTAACACTGTTACACGTAGATATGTAAACCGATGAGGCGAAAGCTGGCAACGTTATAAATAACGCAAACCCCACAATTAGTAATATTTTTGACATCATAAGAGTTCCCTTCTCATTATTGATGATAAATCATACACAATTTGCACATTTGAAGTCCAACCCATGAGGAATCGGCTGTTTATAAAATGTTGCGTAAATCTTGCTGTAAATAGAATGAGACTCAACAAAATAACGAATTGAGGTAATCATCGAAGTCAATTCCCTAATAACGCTGCACAATTTGGATAGGAATGCTTACCTGGTATCCTGGTATCACTCAGCGAGTCTTAGGTGTGGGTTTGCATTTTTCGTTAGAAAAATAATCGTCATACGCGCGTAACCACCGAAATAAACGGCTCGCGCTTACAAAGAGTGACTCCCACTGCCAATTGGTTTACCTTGTAGCAGTAACGAGTTAACGAGGACAACATGGCCACGATCAGAGATGTCGCAAAGGAAGCCGGCCTTTCCACAGGCACGGTGTCAAAGGCGCTAAGCACGCCTGAGAAAGTGTCTGCCAAGAACCGTCTCAAAGTCGAAGCGGCCATTAAAAAACTCAAGTATAAGCCCAATTTGCTCGCCCGACGATTCCGCAGCAGTCGGGCTAACACCATTGTTGTGATGGTGCCGGATATTGCCAATTTATTTTTTGCCAAGCTCATTAGCGGTATAGAGAATGTTGCACAACAAGCCGGATTTAACGTGTTATTGGGCGACACCAAAGACACTTTTGAACGCGAAGAAGCCTTCGTAAGAATGGTAGAAACACGCCTGGCTGATGGCCTCATTAACCTGCGTCCCAGTCGCTCATGTGAACCACTTTTAGCCCGGGAAGGCGTTTTGTCGGTGACTGCCAGCAGCTGCGAAAACACCCCAGGCGTGTCGGTGCGAATCGACAACGCCGCCGCGGCAGAAAAGGCCATCTCTTACCTGGTAAAACTGGGGCATCGTCGAATTGGTTTGGTGACCGGGTTAAAAGACAACCCGCATACTGCAGATCGCCAAAAAGGCTATTGCCAGGCCTTGCAGGCAGCGGGTATCGAATTTGATCCGGCACTGGTTATTGAAGGGGATTTTAATTTTTGGTCTGGTATCAGTGCAGCTGAACAATTCAGCCAACTAGCTGACCGCCCCACCGCCGTTTTTTGCATGAGTGATGAAATGGCCATTGCCGCCATTAAGGGCTTTGCAGATCGCGGACTGAAAGTACCAGAAGATGTCTCGGTGATTGGCTTTGATGACATGGAAGTAGCGAGGTATGTAACCCCTACTCTCACCACCATTGCTCAACCAGCAGAAAAAATTGGTGAGCGTGCCGCCAGCCTGCTGATCGAACAAATCAACGGGCACTCGCCTGCTATCCGCGAACACGTATTGCCTTACGAATTCATTATTCGCGACAGCGTCGGACCCGTAAACCGAATATAAACCGGAGTCAGCTTTGTTTTCTCACTGCCCTAAGTGTACTGCCACCACGGTAACCACCAGCAACCGTCATCGTTACTTCTGCGAAACCTGCGAGTTTGAATATTTTCACAATACCGCATCCGCCGTCGCGGCATTTGTAGTTTGGGACGGTAAGCTATTGCTGACGCGCCGGGCCCGCGACCCGGGTAAAGGTAAGCTTGATTTGCCGGGCGGCTTTGTGGATCACGACGAATCGCTGGAACAGGCATTGACCCGCGAGTTAGAAGAAGAACTTGCGCTGACTCTTCACGATTGGCGCTACTTCTGCTCGCAACCCAATACCTACGAGTACAATGGTGTGACGTACAAAACCTGTGATTGTGCCTTTGAAACCACCCTCAGCGCATTGCCAGTCATGACGGTAGCGGAAGATGAGATAAGCGAACTCATCTGGGTGTCGCCGAACGACATCCAGTTGGACGACATTGCCTTTCCGTCTATTCGAACGCTTGTCGTTATGTGGATTGCGAAGCAGCAATCCACATAACCAGCCCTGCAGGTGTTAGATTAATTACCCGCGGTTATAATGCTGTCGAACCCCTGTTTGGTCGCCGCCACCGCTTCCAGTGGCGTTAGGCCGTTGGGATATTGTTCCTGCTCAAGTACAACCCACTTCGCGCCGCCAACAGCGGCAGTGGCCTGGTAAATCGGCAACCAGTTAATGCCGTCCTGACCCACAATGGGCGTCCCCTTGGGCGTCTCATATTCAGGGGCTTTGAAATGCGTTGTCAGGGTTCTGCCCGGATACGCTTTTACCATCGCAACCGGGTCTTTTTCAGCCACCAGCGTCCAGCCCACGTCCTGCTGCAAGACTACGGATTCCGGCGTATTGCTGGCAATATATTGCCAGAAGGTAATATCACCATAGTCGGCCATTTCCTGCGCATGGTTGTGATAGCCTACGCGCAACCCGTAGGGCGCCAGACGCTCGGCAATCACGGTTAATTCCTTTGCTACCAGGTCAACGGTATCGGCGGCAAAAGCGCGCTCATCCCAGGGCACAATCACATAGGGCGTGCCGAGCTGCTGGTGAAATAACGCCGTTGCTACCAGCTTATCACCGCGTAGCGCGTCAAAACCGACATGGGCGCCGCTAACCGCCAAACCTAATTCGGCCAACTTGGCTTTTAGCCCGGTTGGGTTGTTCTGATACGGACCAAAGTCGCCGGCAAACTCAACGCCGTCAAAGCCCATGTCAGCCAGGGCCTGCAGTGTGCCTACGAAATCCGCTTTCACATCGTCTTTTACCGACCACAACTGCACGCTGATGCCCGGTTTTTCGAACGCCGGATACGCCGTTTCGGCTGTGGCAGTTGGCTGCGCAGATTGTGAGCTTCCGGATTGCGGCTCTGCGCACCCGGTTAACATTAGCGTCATGGCGATTGCCGCCCATACAGGCGCAAAAGGCATTACTGATCGTTTTGTCATTATAATCTTCCTGCTTTAAATTCCTTCACCGCATAGTCTACGGCGCGTGCTGTTAAGGCCATAAAGGTAATCGATGGATTGCCCACCCCTGTCGAACAATAGCTTGCGCCATCGGTTACAAACAGATTCGGTACATCATGCGCCTGATTGTAACCATTTAACACTGAGTCTTTCGGGTCACGCCCCATTCTGGCCGACCCAACTTCGTGGATCGCCAACCCCGGCGGCGAGTAGTTCACGTTGGCTTTTATGTCACCAAACCCGGCATCCTGTAGCATTTTCACCGACACGTCAGCAGCATGCTCCATCATAATGGTTTCGTTTTCAGACCACTTGCAGTTGATGCTCAGCTGAGGCATGCCCCACTTGTCTTTTTTGGTGGGGTGCAGCTGCACCTGATTGTCGCGATTCGGCAGCATTTCCCCCTGGGCGCCTAAGCCGATGCCCCACTTACCCGGGTTGTGAAGCTTATTCTTAAAGCTCACACCAAAGCCGTCTGACATTCCCAGGCCCTGCCAGTCAGAGCGGGCGGCACTGCCTGCCAGCGCATAACCGCGCTCGAATGCTTTGTGGTATCGCTTGGGCTCGTAATGGAAGTTGGGAATGTATAGCGACGAAGGTCGCCGGCCAATGTAATACTCGTCCTCGTAACCTTCTATGGACGCTGTTACAAAGGCATTGTAGTTGTGGTCCATCAGATAATGCCCTAGCACCCCGGAGCTGTTAGCGATGCCGGTCGGGAAGCGTTTACTCGTGCTGTTTAGCATAATTTGCGTGCTGCCCAGTGTCGACGCACACAGGAACACCATCTTGCCGTAATACTCACGTTGTTCGAGGGTGTCGTTGTCGATTACCCGCACCCCAACGGCCTTTTGGGTCTGGTCACTGTAAATCACGCTCTCTACAACACTGTTCGGTGCAATATACAAATTGCCGGTGCGGGCCGCGGCTGGCAATGTGGCGCTCTGGGTTGAGAAATACGCACCAAATGAACACCCTTTCTGACATTCGTTGCGCGCCATACATTGCATACGGCCGAGCTCCACCTGTATTTTTTGTGGTGCGGTTAAGTGCGCACAGCGACTCATGATCACCGGTTTATCCGGGTGTTTCTCTTTCATCAGCGCGGTAAAGTCGCGCTCTGGTGCCGTCATCTCAAACGGTGGTTGAAAAATACCGTCGGGCAGTTGTGGCAACCCGTCGGCATTGCCGCTGATCCCCACAAAACGCTCCACATAGTCATACCAAGGCGCCAGGTCTTCATAGCGAATAGGCCAGTCATTGCCATGACCGTCTTTGGCATTGGCTTCAAAATCAAACGGGCTCATTCGATAAGACTGGCGATGCCACAATAAGGATTTGCCGCCAAGCTGGTTAGCGCGGATCCAACTAAAAGGCGCGTCAGGCTCGGTGTGATACGGGTAGTCCTTGTCGCTGGAGAAAAAGTGTTTTGTACCATCGTGAAAGGCGTAGCACTGCTGCTGAATCGGGTATTCTTCATCTATCAGCTTCTTAGCGACTTTCATGCGATTGGGGTATTCCCAGGGCGGCTTGGCCTCGGTGGTGTAGTCCTTACGGTGTTCTACCACGCGGCCGCGCTCTACCATCAGCGTTTTCAGGCCTTTTTCGCAGAGTTCTTTGGCTGCCCAGCCACCGGTAATGCCCGATCCAACCACAATGGCGTCGTAGACTTCCGCTGACTCGTTTACGTAACGATGTTGTGTCATGTTAATAATTCCTGCTGCGAACGCGGCTTAATAGTAATCTTTAGAACTGTACGCGCTGCCAATATCGGCAAGAGGTACAGAGCCAACGAAACGCCCGGGGACGGCCAGATAGGTGAGTTCCTGTGTCGCCCCCGGCATTGAGGTGTAATATCCAAACACAATCAGGTTTTTTAATTGCTTAAACGGCCCGTATTCAAGGTGTGTAAACGGGGGCTGCATAGCCTCGAGTTTTTCCAGCAACGCGATTTGTTCTGCCACAGAACGTGACGCAAACGGTTTGTCCTGCTCGTTTGTGCTTATCTGATGGATAGTTTGCAGTACCCCCTGACACGCCTGTTGAGTGTCGGAAGCAAACACCACCAATAACTGGTGTTCAACAAATTCTGCGCAGCCTACGTCAGCGGCACCCGGTGTATCAGTGCGCGGGATTACGCATTCGCAAATGGCGTTTAACACAGCGCGTTGTTGTGGTGTAAACAAGCCTGATTGTGACGACGACGCGTCATATGACAGGGCCGCAGCAACCGCATTGTTTAGCAACGCACCTTCGGCTGCACACACTCCCAGCCCCAGTGCCATGCGTTTCAACCAGTCCCGACGAGACGAATTATGGCTTTGCATTTTTTCCTCAAACGGCATATTTCCATCGATTTGTTAATTAACTTAACATACTATAAACAGATATCACTATGACTAATTAATGAAAGCTGTTAAATCCAGTAAAAATGTGACACTACACAAATGAACCGGTTCATTTTTATTATGATTTCAGCTTTTTGATTTATTAAAAATGCCGGGCAAATGCCATTGCATTGCACTATTTTCATACCGTAGGATAACCGCTGGATTCCTGCGCAATAAGGAGCAGATCATGACAGACACACATCGTCGCCAGTTTATTTCAGCCGCCGGCACGCTGGCCGCCGCAGCCTCGCTCACCAGTACTTCTGCGTTTGCGTCCGACTCGGGCTGCAACACACTTGGCCCCGTTGTTCACATGGTGTATTTCTGGCTGAAAAACCCGGATTCCAGCGCCGATCGCGACGCCTTGATAGCTGGGCTTAACAGCCTGAAAGCTATTCCTCAGATTCAGGGATTGCACGTTGGTGTGCCTGCATCGACACTGGAACGAGACGTCATCGACAGCAGTTATCAGGTGTCGGAACTGATGCTGTTTAACAGCACGGAAGATCAGGATGCGTACCAAACGCACCCATTACACGTAGAATTTATAGAAAAGTGCGCTCACCTTTGGAGTAAGGTGGTCGTGTACGACTCCGTGTCGGCGTAAACACTCAAGGCCCGCGAGCAGAACGCCCTGGGCCTTTTTCTTATATGTTATTCAGCAGTAAAAACCAAGTGAGCCGGTTTCAGGCCCTGGCCAGTTACTGTTATTTTTACCTCACCAGCGTCACCCGTCGATTGCACCACGGCTATGAGTTTGCCTCGGAAGGTCTGTCGGTGTGACTGCTGAAAGCTTTCCGCCGATTGGGGATTGGCATTCCCAAGCGCAATGAGCTTCGCAGCCCCTTCCACTGTCACTGTCACAGTTTTGTCTTGTTCCCAGCGGTATAAAGGGTTACCGGCTTGATCCTGTAACTGCATAGCCAGGTAGTTAATGTCCGAGCCATCGGCCATGAGTTCAGTATCTTCGCGCACTATATCAACGCTCTGTGCAGTACCGGCAGTAGTTAACTGCCACTCTTCCTGCACATTTCCTTCCATATCCAGTCCTTTTGCTACCAGCGTACCCGGCGCATAGGTAACAGAAAATTCGGCGGTAAACTGGTTGGCCTTGCCTGTTGCAGCCGTGTTAATTCGGGTGCCGTTAAGCCATAACTCAACGATGGGGTATACGCTGTACACTGTTACAGCAAGCGATTGACCTTCCTGCCCCGGCCAGCTCCAGCTAGGGTGAATGTCCGGGTACGTCCAATAGTCGTACCAGGTCGGATCCGGCGTAGGTGAAAGAGAAGGCGACGGCGATTGCACGAATGCAGATATACCCTGATTGCCGGTATTCCACAGCACCTGACGATAGTAAGCGGCAGGCCGCCATTGGCCCAACACGTCGATTTCTCCCGTGTAGGCTAACGTCCATGGGAATGGCGCAAGACCCGCCCATTCCGGCGCGTAGCCGGTCCAGCCAATGGAGGCTTCGCCCAGATAGTCCCAACCGGTCCATACAAAATCACCAATGACAAATGGATGGGCTTCTACTAACTCCCAATAGTCAAAGGCGTCTTTTGAATAGGTTTCCGAGCCATACATCACTGCTGAAATACCAGCTTCGAAATCATGCACGTAATTGTCAGGCTCGTAGTTGTACCCCGACACATCGAATGCCGACAGGTAGGCCCGCGCGTGTTCACCTGACATATTCGCCCCAACGGTCAGCGGACGACTGCTGTCGAGGGTTCGTATATAGTCAGTCAACTGCTTTGCTGTATCGGCACCCAGTTTCTCGCCTTGCTCAGGTATTTCATTGCCCAGACTCCACATAATGATACTGGGGTGGTTAATATCGCGGGCGACAAAGTCGGTTAAATCACGCTGCCAGTCGCGTACAAACATAGAGGAATAATCATTCTTATTTTCCCACTTGCGTTTATTCCATGCATCGAAGGCCTCGCTGATCACCAGTAAACCTAATTCATCTGCAGCCTGCAGGAACGCACTGGACGGCGGATTATGTGCGCTACGAACGGCATTGTAGCCCGCAGCCAATATGGTTTTTACCTTACGACGCTCCGCTTTTGGATGCGCTGCCGCGCCTAGCAAATAGTTGTCGTGGTGAATATTCATGCCTTTTAGCAACAGTGGTGTGCCGTTCAACAAAAAGCCTTGTGTTGATGAGAGCTCAACGGTGCGAATGCCAAATTGGGTAGCCAGCGTGTCGATTACCTGATCGCCTTTCAACAGTCGTTGAGTCAGGGTATACAGTACCGGCGACGAGGGCTGCCACCAGTGAGGATTGGCGACAGGGGTAACGCGCTGCACCGAATTCCCGGTTACCGGCGTGCGCCATACCACAGGCTTTTCCCCATCAACGTTGATAGTTTGCTCAAGCTCCAGGCCTGTCGGTATATCACCGCCCGCCAGGTTTAGCTTCGTTGAAATAGACAATGTCGCGCTGTCGCCACCGTTACCCGATGACGTCACCACCGACGTTCCCCACCGCACAATGTGCGTTGCAGGCAGCTCATGCAGCGTCACCTCCCGGTAAATGCCTGAGCCACTGTACCAGCGACTGTTCTTTTCGTTGTTGTGCACCCGAACCGCGACAACATTGCCCTCGCCTGCTTGCAGGAACGGCGTCAGATCCACCTGAAAGCCGGTATACCCGTAATAGTGTTGCGCAGCTTCCTGGCCGTTCACATACACGGTGGCATTCATATACACACCGTCGAACTCAAGCAGGTACTGCTTTGCAGGGTCGATAAGCGGTAGTGACTTGCGATACCAGCCAATGCCACCCACGGCATACCCTGTGTTATAGGCGTCGCTCGCCTCTGCACTGAACGGACTCTGCGTGCCGGGAATATCTTCTATAGACCAGTCATGCGGCAGCGACACCGTTCGCCAGGCACCGTCATTAAAGTCGGTTTGCTTATAGTCCGGGTTGTCGCCGCGTATAAAACGCCACCCCACATTGATGTGTTCAGTTTCAATGGCAGGCGTGGGGGCCGATTCATCACTGTGGCATTGCGTAAAACCGCAGAGGATCAGTATGGCAAGGACTACCAGCCAGCGTGCATGTTGTGTTTTCATAGCGTTAGATTTAAGTAAACGTTTTCCCTCATATTTCACTAAAATAGCGCAAATTACAAGGTAGATCACGCTAGCGGGTTGATTGGCACTTCTGTGAGCCCGGAGGCAAAATCAAATAAAAAACAATAATTACAGACAGTTAAAATACAAAAGCAATTAACAACCAGTGTTGCTGTTCACATTAAATACGACGTGACATTCAGAACAACAAGGGAAAACCTTTCCCGCAGCACCCGGTTCAAATGAAAAACATAAGGGAAATATCAGGGAAAGCGCTTTGACTTATTTAGTAAATGACATTTACTATTGCGGGATTAAATGAAAGCGAAGGATTCAGAGTGGTCACTATCAATGATGTTGCCCGTGTGGCAGGTGTTTCTCCCGCTACAGTATCACGGGTCGTCAACGGCAAAGGCAAAGTGGGCGATGCCTGTCGTGCACGGGTGCAAAAGATCATTCAGGAGTTGGGTTACAAGCCCAATGTCTCAGCCCAGTCGCTGGTAAATCGCCACACCACAAATGTAGGGCTGATCACACCGAAAATCTCTATGGAGTTCTTTGGCAACCTGGCAGCCGGTGCCGAAGTGTCAGCCAGAGATGTCGGCTACAGCCTTTTGATTTGTAACTCCCTTTACGAAGAAGAATCTGAGATTGCGGCTATCGAGAGCCTGCATGCGAAAGGCTGTGAATCCATCATTCTGCACAGCGACTACCTGACCGACAAGCAGCTTATTGAGTTAAGCGAGCGTTACAAAGGTCTGGTCATCATTAACCGCTACATTCCCAAGATCGCCAGTCGCTGTGTGTGGTTCGACAATGTGGCGTCCACGGCGCAAATAGTTGACCTGCTCGCCAGTAAAGGGCACGAAGCCATTGCAGTGGCGACCAGTATTTATCAGAATCGTGACCCTCAGCAGCGCCTGCTGGGCGTGCGCCAGGGCTTTATGATGCAAGGCCTTACCTTCAACGACAATTTGTTGGTGGAATCCACGGCGAATCTGGAAGGCGGCAAAGCCTGCGCGCAGGAACTCATCCAGCGCGGTGAGCCCTTTACCGCCGTGATTGCCTATAACGATCTGATGGCCGTAGGCGTGATCCACGAACTTGTTAAAAATGGCTACAAAGTACCGGAGCAGGTGTCGGTAGTGGGGTTTGATGACTCGGCCATGTGCCGCGCCTGTATTCCAACCATCACCACCATTAAATACCCTATCGAGGAAATGGCGGAGTACGCGGTCAAACTGGCTATTGATCTGGCGAAAGACGCCGCCACGCCAGAGAACAAAACCCACCTGTTTACGTCGTCAATGATCGAACGTGAGAGCGTGGTCGAGATTCCCCACAGCTAACGTCTGGCTATCAGTCGTTAGCGATTTTGCATGCTTTAATCAGGCGGTAGGCTCGGTTCGCTCGAAAGTGAATCGCGATAGCACCGCCATCGCACACAGGCTGATCAGCAGGCTACCGCCCACCAGAATCCATTGCATGGCAACCAGTACATCCTTGCCCTGCTCACCCGGCGCGTCGGCATCAAAGCCAATCACATTGAGCATCCAGCCTGACAGCACAAACGACAGGACCAACCCGAAGTTTAAAAAGCGATTGTGGCGCCCTACGACATAGCTGTCGCTAAGCACGCCGGTTTTCTGCTGGTTCTCGTAACACACATCTGCCAACAACGCCGGCACGAGGGTCGAATGGGCAGTCCAAATCCACGCGCCCAGCAACGCATCGAAAATTAACCAGTGATCCATACCGGGTTGATAAAGCACCCATTTCGATAGCGCATTAATACAGTTCAGCGCATAGATAGCAAACAGGGTTTGCTTCTTTCCAAACCGATTACCGGCTTTCACGATCACCGGAATAGTTACAAGCCCAATAACTGCATAAGCGGTAGACAAATACCCTTTCCAGAAAGCGCCCTGGGCAATATCACCGCCCTCTACAAAATACACCAGCAGGTAAAAATCAAAGTTGACGCAGGCGCCAATTAACCCGAACTGCAACACAGTGACGACAAACAGCAGATTGATTTGTTTGAGCAATGCCTTGTTAAACGGCACAGAACTGTCTGCTTTAAACGCACCAGCAGCAATGGCTGCTGCATTGCGCGACTTCCCAAGTACACCGGCCACCGTTGAAAGCAAACCAATCAACAACACGGCGACCCAAAGGCCGATGGTTTTCATGCCTACCGCCAGCGACACAAAAAACTTTGACTGGGCCAGAGGAAACAGCCAGAAATATAGAATTGAACCGAGCTTTTCAAAGATCGACGTAAAGCCCATGACTGAAGTAATACCATGGGTGTCTGATGTCGCTTCCATGGCCTGACAGCGCATGATCACGGTCATAAAGGTGGCAAAGAAGTAGAAAATAAGCGAACACGCCAGCAAATAGGCAATGCTCTGATCAACACTCCAGGTTGTGGGCACAGCCCACATCGCGGCATAGGCCGCTGCGCAAATCCAACCTGAGGTAATGAGCAACACACGCTGACTGTGAGGCACACTGGCGAGCTTGTCGATGACACTGGCAACCCACGGGCTGATCAGTGCAGACACAAAAACAGGAATGGTTAATACCAATCCCAATAACAGCGGGTCGACACCTAAGGTCATCTGGTAGAAAGGAATAGCTAACGTACCAATGCCATGGCTCACAAAGAAAATTGCAAAGTACCCACACCCCAGGGCTACGTTGTACCTTGTCACTGTATTATACATCCTCGTGAAACGGCTCGACCTGATAAGCATCCCCTTTGCAGTGAACTTACCCTTGTCATGCAATTCGCTGCACAACACCCGCAGAATAACAGTATTTTGGCTAACCAGCGAGGTGGGTCGAGGGTAAAACAGGTTGCAACTCACCACAAAGGGAAAGCGATTACCCCTATAAACGCATAATCTCAATCCATCCGAATGTTTGCAATACCCATCCAAATTGTCATTGACCCGCCTGAGTGTTTACAACGTGAATTCGCCGGCGTTTCACTTCCTCAGAAAATACAACAAAGCATAATATTTACAACAACATAAAATTTATAAAAAGACACAAGCCGTGCTCATTTCAGCAACCTGACATTGAGGTAAAAAACCCGAATTCCGGGTGCTTATCAGCTCGTAATTAAGTAGGCCTTTCTAAATCCCCAAAGGGAAAACATGAGGAAATTTTAGGAAATTATATGGAAAACGTTTTCCTTGCGTGTTATAAAATTATTAACATCTTAGGCAAACTTGTTAACGAGCAGTAACGAAACGGGTTTATTACGCCAGATGGAACGCGGAAAATAGCGCGGTAAACAACACCTGAACAGTGACAGATAACAAGGTGAATGCCGACTTTTCCACTGAGATTGGACACACTCAGCGCGCTGCGATTGCACACAATTGCCGCAGCAACGACTGGAAAACCGTTAGAAGAGATCAACATGATTAAAAGTAAAGTTTCTCTTGCCGTACTCACTGCATTAACAACTTGCGCTCTTAGCACAACTGCAGCGGCACAAACTCAATCCGGCGAAGACAACGTCGAACTGATTCAGGTGCGCGGTATTCAGGGCAGCTTGCGTCAGGCTGCGTTTCAAAAGCAAACATCTGATGTTATTCAGGACAGTATTGTTGCTGAAGACATTGGTAAGTTCCCCGACCAGAACGTTGCAGAGTCGCTCCAACGTATTACCGGCGTCTCCATTTCACGGGTAAACGGCGAAGGGTCGCAGATCAGTGTGCGCAGCTTCGGTCCCGAATTTAACGTGGTAAAACTGAACGACCGCACGCTGGCCACCACAACCGGCAGCCGCAGCTTTGACTTTCAGGTACTGCCCTCACAGCTGATCAGTGGCGCAGATGTCATGAAGTCCCCTACCGCAGACTTGTCTGCAGGTAGCATTGGCGCGTATGTCAATATCAAAACCGCTAAGCCTCTGAAACAGCCCGGCTTTCACGCTTCGGCCACTGCCAAAACCAATTACCACAGCCTGGTAAAAGACGCCACGCCGGAGCTGGCAGGTATTATTAGCAATACCTTCGACGATGACACCTGGGGCGTATTGGTGGGAGTGTCGTTCAAAGAAAACGCCAACCGCATTGACGCGTACCGCACCTCGCACTGGAACCAATACGCTGGAAACGGCAGCGGTTACGGTTTCCCAATGGATGCCGCTGAGGTGTTAGGTGAAGACGGCAACCCCACTACCCTGGCAGGCAGTCGCGGGCCCGGCCGCTCTATTTTTAATATGATCGACGAAGACCGCGAGCGGTTTGGGGCTAACGTCGCCGTGCAATGGGCGCCTAATGACAGCTTTGAATCGACCTTTGATGGTTTGTATACCCGTCTGGACCGAGAATACCTAGGTTCGGGTCTGCAAGTACCCAACCAGACACCTCGCTATACCCGCGCCGTGATCAGTGACGAAGGCACCTTACTGGAAGCGACCATTGCCGATACCGATTTAGAAATGAACGTGGTGTACGGGTTACAGGAATCCACCACCACTGCATTTGGTTACAACGGTGTATACACAGGCGATCGCCTGGTACTCGAATTTGACGCTTCGTATTCAAAAGCAGAAACCAGTTTTGAAGGCGACGATACTACCGCCCTGCACTACACCATGTTCGACGCTGACGGCGTACGCCAACCCAGCGAGATCCTGATTGATTACCACAATGACATTCCAAGCCTGTCTACCACCGGCGCACTGGACGTTACCGACATTTCCAAAGTCCGCGCGGCATGGCAACGCTACGCTGCCGAAGAAGCGGAAGACACCGTAAAAGAAGTGAAGCTGGATGCCTTGTACGACATCGACGCCGGCCCACTGGTCTCAGTGAAAGCAGGCGCGGCATACACCAAACGCAACATTGCATTTTCCCGATTTGGCACCGAGTTTGACCCAACCAGCGGCGGTGAAACCTGGAACGGTGCCGGCATGTGGATTGGCGATGGCAGTACCTGGGGAGACAACCCGGCAACCGGCGCATTACCGGCCAGTGTGCTGGAGCTGAGTGCGAATAACTTCATGGACGGCACCGGCAACGGCTTCCCTCGTCAGTGGGTTCAAATTGCGGACCATAAAGCGTACCGCGAGGCGACACAGGCTTATTTAGAGCAAGCGGTCGCAAACGGTGACGGTTGGCGCGGTGATATTGTCAATGCCGGTTGGGATACCGTGTATCCGAGCCCGGGTGGCAGCTACGCAAATGACGAAACCATGATTGCGTTGTATTCGCGCTTCAACTTTGAAGGCGAACTGGGTGACTACACCTGGCGCGGTAATCTGGGTGCGCGTTATGTTGATATCGACAATACTGCACGCGGCACGGCATCAACCATCGACATGCTGATGATCAATCAGGAATCGTCTAACCTGCCAGAGTCCGTCGACAACACCGCCACCACTTCAGCGAAGTCATCGACGGTGGATACCTCTGAGTCTCACTTTTTGCCCAGCGCTAACTTTATGCTGAATTTTGAAAACGGGTATATCGTTCGCCTGGCAGCCGCGCAAACCATTACCCGGCCTTCACTGGCTGACGCCGGTGTCAACGTGCAGGAAACGGCTGGTGTAGATAGCCCCACGGTAACCATTTCAGGCGGTAACCCTTACCTGAAATCCTACGAGGTAAACCAGTTAGATGCCTCAGTGGAATACTACGCCGACAATGGTAACGCGTACTCACTGGCGTTCTTCTACAAAGACATTTCTAACTTCATTTCAACCATCACCACGGTTGGTCCCTGGGAAGGAAATATCTCGCCAGAGCTTGCTGCGGCTTACGCCAACCTGGGTCAAACGGTAACCTACAACTCCACGCGTAAAGAAAACCGCGATGGCGGCTCGGTGACCGGTCTGGAAGTGGGTGTACTTCACAACTTTGACTTCCTGCCAGGCTTCGGTGTGCAGGCTAACTACACCTATGCCGACAGTAAAGACGACAGTGCACTACCAATCAACCTGCCATCGGTAGTTGAACCCGGTAGCGGTTTAGAAGGCTTCGCCAAAAACTCGTACAACCTGATCGCGTTCTACGACAAAGACGCATTCCAGGCGCGGGTTGCATACAACTGGCGCGACTCGTTCCTGAGCAGCCGTTCAGGTGATGGTATTCAGCCTGAATACAACGATGCTTACGGCCAGCTGGATGCCAGTGCGTCATACGACATCAACGAAACCTTCACGGTATCGCTGGAAGCGGTGAACCTGACTAACGAAACGCGCCTGCAATACTATGGTCAGCGCGACCGCGTAAGCCTGGTTGAAATGACCGGAACCCGATACTACCTGGGTGTCAGAGCGACGTTCTAATCAAGGCAACGAACGTTGTTCGGGCATGGCCACCAGCACTTGTTTATGAAGTAAATAACCAAGGGTTGGTGGCTTTTTACGTTAGGCTTTAGACTCAAACCGGAGGATCAGTGCACACCTCAGCTATACACCATTACGTTATTGCAGGCGGTGGCACCGCAGGCTGGATGACGGCCGCACTGCTCGGCAAATTGCTTAACGGTACGGGCGCCCGCATTACGCTGGTAGAGTCTCCGGAGCAACCCGGTGTAGGCGTAGGTGAAGCTACCGTACCCAGTTTTGTCGACTTTATAAAACTGCTTGGTATAGACGAACAAACCTTCGTAAAAGCAACCCAGGCTACCTTTAAGCTGGGTATTCAGTTTACCCATTGGCAAACTCCGGGTCACAGTTACTGGCACCCTTTCGGGCATGTAGGTGCCCGCATCGACGGCAAACCGTTCTTCCAGCAATGGTTGCACGCCCACCGAAGCGGCCTGGCTCATACCTATACCGACTTTTCGGCATCCGCGCGCATGGCGCAGGAAAATAAGTTTTATATACCTAACCCGCAGCAGCCCAATAATTTAAGCCAAATGGGCTACGCCTACCATTTCGACGCGCAGCGCGTGGCGGTGTTTTTACGCGACTTCGCTGTGAGCAAAGGCGTTGTGCATAAACAAGCGCATATTGAGCACGTTCAGATGTGCCCCGACAATAGCGCCATTCAGCGCTTTATTACCCGCACAGGCGAGCACATCGACGGCGATTTTTTTATCGATTGCACGGGTACACAGGCACGGCTGATGGGCCAGGCACTGAATACCGGATTTACCGATTGGCAGCGCTATCTGCCGGTAGATCGCGCCTGGGTTGTACAAACGGAAAATACCGAGGAGCCCGTTCCCTATACCAAAGCCATTGCTGAGCCCATGGGTTGGCGCTGGCAGATTCCGCTGCAGCACCGCACCGGCAACGGCCTGGTGTTTTGTAGCCAGTACACCAGCCCCTTCGAGGCAAAGCGTTACCTGCAAACCCAGTTAACCACGCCATTGCTGAACGAACCCAGACTTCTGACGTTTAAAACCGGCCACCTCGAACAGTTCTGGCGCAGTAATTGTGTGGCAATTGGTTTGTCGGCAGGCTTTTTGGAGCCGCTGGAGTCCACAGGAATTTACCTGATCATGCGCGGCATTCTGAACCTGGCCAAACTGTTGCCATCGAGCCCGCTGTGTCAGGCAACCATTCACGAATACAATCAGCTGATGCTGGCAGAGTACCAGCACATCCGCGACTTTATTGTGCTGCACTATTGCGTGTCCCAGCGCAACGACACCAGGTTCTGGCAAAGCTGGCAGCAGCGCGAAATACCAACCACCCTTGCGCATAAACTTGCGCTCTACCGCACCCGCGGTGTGGTGTCACATGGGCAGTCTGACCTGTTTGCCGATCACAGCTGGCATGCCGTCGCCACCGGAATGAATGTATTGCCTCGCGATGTCGACCCGGTCGTAGCCACTACCGATGTTAAGGCGTTGCAAGACCTGCTGGCTCGCATAGATCACGCGCTTGCCCACTCAGTGGGGCAGCTTATGCCACACGGCGAATACCTTAAGGCGTGGTAAGCAAGAGGTTCAGGCTTGAGAATATTTCGCGGATGCTCTGGCCAGCAAGGCGGCGATGAATAGCAAGCCTGCACTGGCTACAAAAGTCACGGCGTACCCTTTCGTATCAAACAGCAATCCGCCTAGCGTTGACCCCAAAGCTATAGACAGCTGGATCACAGCCACCATCAGGCCACCACCTGCTTCCGCGTCGTTGGGCAAGTTATTGGTTAGCCAGGCCCACCAGCCAACGGGGGCAGCGGTAGCTATAAACCCCCATAGCGCCAGCAATATCGCTACGGGCAGTAAGGCGCTTTGCAGGCTAACAATCAATAAGGCGATAACCGCCATGAGTATGGGAATAACAATAAGCGTTTTATTTACGCTAATGCTGAGCACGCGGTTAACCAGCGAGGTCCCCACAAACCCCGCAATACCAATTACCAATAGCACTGACGATACCGTTTGGACATCGGCTGCCAGAGCGCTTTCTAAAAATGGGCGAACATAGGTGTACAGCGTAAACTGGCCCATAAAAAAGGTGCCAACGGCTAACGAGCCAATTAGCACGTAGCGCCGGGCGAGTAACCCGACTACCTGCAGCGCTGGGTTTCCCTTGTTAGCTGACGGTGTCACTGGCATAAGCGGCAGACTCCGCCATTGCCAGACAAAAGTCACAACCGACAGGGGCACCAGACAAAAGAACGCGCCTCGCCAGCCCATCACTGCGCCCAGATAGGCGCCGAGTGGTGCGGCAATGATCATAGCAAGGGCATTTCCGCCGTTAAAAATAGCCAGCGCACGGGGCACTTTGTGCGCTGGCACCAAACGCATAGCGGCTGCAGCCGACATTGACCAGAAGCCGCCAACCACGACGCCAATCAATATCCGCCCCAACATATACGTAAAATAGTTAGCCGACAGCGCGATCACTGCGCCTGATATACCCATTAGTGCGGTCATACCCAACAACAGGTATTTGCGATCCAACCCACCGGCAATAACAGGAATGAACAAACTGGTGAGCACCGCAAATGCGCCAGAAATGGCGATACCCTGACCGACCATGCCTTCTGAAACCCCAAACGACGATGCGATGGGCGTCAGCAGACTCACTGGCATAAATTCAGAGGCAATCAGCGCAAATATGCACAACGACATGGCGAACACGCCACTCCAGTAAGCAGCGTTCTGCTGTGCTGGCTGGTTTAACGTGGTATCTGGATGGTCCGGCTTGGCTTGCATACTGCTCTCACTGAAAGGGGTTATTGAGTGACCCGGCGCATTAGTGCCATGTCGGCTCGAGGTGGAACGCCAAACAGACGCCGGTATTCACGACTAAATTGCGAAGGGCTTTCATACCCCACCTCAAACGCTGCCGTAGACGCATCGCACTGGTTGTTCAACATCAGGCGTTTTGCTTCGTTGAGCCGCAGCCACTTTTGATATTGAAGCGGGCTCATGCCGGTGAGCTGACGAAAGTGCAAATGGAAAGTAGGCTGGCTCATGTTAGCCATGCCCGCCAACGTTTCCACTCGTACCACGGTATTAAAATGCTGCTTAAGCCAGTTAATGGCTTTGGATACCCGAAACGCCTGACTGTCGAACGAGGCAATGTGCATGAGCATGGCGGCTTTGTCGGTTTGAAGCAGGCGAAAGTGAATCTCGCGCTTCAACATGGGTGCCAATACCTCAATAGCATCCGGCTCTTCCAACAGCTCCACCAGGCGAGTGAGGGGTGAAAATAGTTTTGGCGTCATGGCGCCCAGACTGGCACTGATCCCTTTTACTTCACCATCGCCGGGATTTGGATTGTTAATCTGCGCCGCGATGTCGGCGAGTAACCTGAAATCCAGCTTTAACACCAAACCCACGCAAGGGGTGTCCGGACTGGCTTCAACAACCTGTGAACTCGCCGGCAAATCAACTGAATTGACTAAAAACGAGCTGGTATCGTAAGGGTACGCAGCGCCGCCCGCGACCATTTGCTTGCGCCCCTGTGCCACCAGCACAATACTTGGCTCGACTAAACAAAATGCCGGCTCGCTGGGCTGATTGCGTCGAAACAGCAGTAAACCGGGGATTTTGGTTTCCATATCCCCTTCTTCAGCTTGCAGCCGCGTTAATGTTGCGGCCATGGATTGTTGTAACTGTTGCAATGCCATCGTTCTGCCCTAGCGGTTACTGCGCAATCAACGCAAATGCATATTAATCACTGTGATGAACGGTAGTCGCTGGTGTGCGGTAGTCTGCGTCGGACACCTTTTCTTTCCACACTACGTTTTCACCGTCTTTCACACCAGTAAGTACCAAGTGTTTCATCTCTGCATCGGGTGTCGCGCCGTGCCAGTGGTCAATACCCGGCGGGCACCACACTGCTTCTCCGGGACCAAACTCCAGTACCTTGCCATCACGTGTCCCGGTGCGGGCTGTGCCCGAAACAACAAGTATATGCTGACCTGCGGGATGCGCATGCCAGGCAGAACGCGCCCCAGCAGCAAAAGTAACATAAGCGCCTGAATACGCAGCCGTATCGTTAGCCGGGAACAACACTTCTACCTCAGCAGTACCGGTAAAATATTGCTCTGGCCCGGTAAAAAAGCGATGCTCACTGACAGGATAATGCACCTGAGACCCCGCCTTTTCCTGTGCCACTAACAATCCGGGCAGCAGAAAAACAAAACTGCACAGCCACCGTTTTTTGCCTAACCGTAGTTGTTTAATCATATTGCTCCCGTTTTGCCTGTTCACTGCTGTAAATCAGTGTTTTCAATAGCAACCTAACAGACATAAAGGCTAGCGCGGATAGCACCAACAACGTTAGACCGATTATCTCAACTACTTGCCTATTTCTATGGCAGGCGACGTAAAACAGCTAGCGCTGTCGCTCGCTAAAATGTTTTTTTTACCGGCTATGGCAGTACAGTTGCGCGCAAATGTAAAATAACCGCGCAAGCCATTGGCTGGTTGAAAAAATAGGCTATGATACAAGCTTCCCAACAAGGAGAGGGCAAGCACATGGAACAAGGAAAAGCAGTCTCCAGTATCATCATTCTCAGCGTATTCTCGGCCGCAATATTCGCTACCCGGTTTTTGCAGCCGCAAATAACCGCCCCCTATGTAAAGTATGCTGTGCCTTACCTCTGCTGGTCGCTGGCAATATTGCTGACTGGTATTCTGCTAAGGCGAAAAGGCCCGTTACTCAAGGCCGTCGGAATAACCCACCAGCCACTGATTGGCGTAGCGGCAGCCTTGTTGTTTTCATTGCCTATGCTGATTGGATTTAGCGTGTTTTTTGAGTTCGCCACCCCGTCAGTAACGACATTGTTGACCAAAAGCCTGATCCCCGGCTTCTTTGAAGAGCTGTTTTTCCGGGGCTTTCTGGTAGGCTTACTGATTGCTATAGCTGGTTGGCGCTTCCTGTCCGCTGCACTCATTGGTGCGGTCATTTTTGGCATGGGTCACTGGTTTCAGGGTGCCACCCTTGTTCAGGCAGCCACCGCCGCATTATTTACCGCCATTGGCGGCCTTTGGTTTGCCTGGTTGTTTTACCGCTGGGGTCATAATCTGTGGATAGTGATCACCCTGCACACGCTGATGAACACCTATTGGGTGTTGTGGCAGGTAGACAGCACCGCTATTGGTGGTCAAGCGGCCAACGTGTGCAGAATGGCCACCATAATCCTGAGTATTGCCGGCACAGAATGGTGGGTAACGCGATGTCGCAAACGCTCCCCTACCCTGGCCAATTCGCTTGAAACCTAACGCCAGCCCGTGACCTGTTGTATGGCTCGGGTTAACAACTCAGCATTGCTGGTGTGTTGATTTACTCTGGGGTGCTGGCCGTAGCCATTGAATGGAAATACCACGGTAGAGAGTTTGTTGTCGCCCTCGTTGGTTAAGTTCGCTACTGCAGCTTCAACATAACCCGGCCAGGGTGACCCGGCCTTGGTGGCATCCATACTGCCCAGCGCACAGATGATCTGCGCATTGGGGTACTTTGCACGAATAGAGGTAACAAAGGCCTGATACGCCGCAATAATTTGTGGCTCGGTGGGTGTAGGCGAAATTCGCTTGGGATCGGGTACCAGCCAGCTGTCGTTCTGCATGAGGTTAATGACCACCACCTGGGGTGTCCAGGTGCTGAAGTCCCACTGTGAATCGTTGTTACCCACAGCGCTCAGCTGGTCGTAAAACTGCGGCATAATAAAGTTAAACCAGCTCACCATAATACCAATACCGCTTTGCGAGATAGTATGTAATTCCGCGTTCAGTGCTCTGGCTGTTATTGCGCCATAACTTAAATAGTGGTTTTTATCGCGAGGTAAGCCATCACCCGCATTGTGCGGTGCTACATTGCCCATACCACTGGAAATGGAGTCACCGTAAATTTCGATACGACGGGTTGGTCTGCCCGGAGGGGCTAACAATGCTGCATCGTCATCAATGCTAATACCCAGAAAATGCGTACCGCCTTCTTCGCCTTCGGTGCGCTTGTAGATTTCCACCGTGTGCTCGCCAGCGCCTAGCGTGTTACTTATCCAGTATGTGTGCTCACCTTGCTTAGCTTCAATCACAAAGGGAAAGGCGTCGTTCCCATCAACAATCACGTTGTAGTAATTCTTGCCGTTGTCGTCTTTTAACGTTACCGACAAAGACTCACCAGAAAAACGCGCTTTCACCGATGAACCGGGCCAGGTTAAATAGGGCGCACTGGCATTCGCAAAGTCGATACGACCGGTATACACATACCCTGCATCAGTTGCCGGTACCACTTTGGCGTGAGCTGCAACACTGACGTGCAAACACACCAGTGCGCATAGCGTAATAAACCTGTTTAACATCCTTGCCTCGATTACTTATTCATGTGATTGATATGACTCGAAATACTATACGGTTGCACGGCCTGAGTACACTGTTCGACGCCGATACAGCTGCGCCGAACAGTGCGTGACACACTCGTTACGGCTGTCTGCCTGCAAGTTTAAGTGCAGCATTCACGGTAAACAGGTAAGACGCGCCCAGGTCGATAACATACTCGTTTTCGCCCCACAGGAACGGCCAGTTTTCCATATTTTCCGGCAGATCAGGTTTCAGGATGAGAACGCCCGGCACAATGGCACCGCTGATAAACGAATAGTCAGCGCGGTTCATACCGTAAGCCACTTTCTTCGACACCGTGCCTACGTTCGACACAAATGAGATATCGGAGTCCGGGTGCGTGCCATACAAATAATCCAGCGAGCGGTAAATAAGGTCACTGCTATAGAGATCCGGGTAGGCCTGATGCAGATAGTACTGAGTCACAGCCATGTCCAGCACGGTACCATTACCCGCCCAACCGTATTCTGTGATCACCACGCCAAACGGATTTTTGCTGGTTGCCGCCTCAAGCTTGGGCTTGTAGGCCTCTGCCGCGGCGCGAATGCGTTTTTTATAGGCGTTGTCCATAAAGGGTAGCGCGCGGACGGCCAATACAGCACTGCGACCAAAGTGCTCCTCGATATGCGGCAGCAATGCCGTTACTGCATGCTTATACTGCGTATCGCCGGTGGTGACCAATAACTCCACCGCAGCTTTGAGCTTTTCTTCTTCCAGGCCACCGCCAGTCGTGTTACCCACACGGAACAAGTCAGGTTGTTTGTCGGCTTCGCTTGCCCACGCCGCAATGGCGGTATCCAGGCTTTCTTTGGCCAACACCGGCTCGTAACCTTGCAAGGTACGACTGGCTGCGGCCATTGCCGCCATTGAACCGTAATTAAGCGGCGTAGATTTAGACGTAAATGCCCAGCGGTCGTCGAATACGCCGCTTTCAATGCCATTGGATTCAGTGTCTGCCATCGACGGGTTGTAAATCAGGTTATCGGTCATGGTCAGGCCGTCACCCAAGTGGGTGTACTGGCTGATATCCGGCACAATAATACCCGGAATGGCATGCCCTACCGCCTTGAACTGCGCCAGCAATGCCAGCGTGCCATGCTCAATTTGTTGCAGCAAATCAGGTTTGCCATCGGGCACGTGAATATCGACATATTTGCGGTCGTAATCCACCAGCGTGGTGTCGCGGTCGATGCCGAACTCCTCAAACGCCTGCACTAAAAAACGCACCGTGCGATATTGAGTTTGGGTACGAATGTCGTAGTCACCCGCGTCGTACCAACCGCCTACGTTTAACCCAGGAATGTGTTCGCCGGGCTTGTACTGGGTGTCCGTGGTTGGCCCCTGGGCATACAGGTCGAAATGCTCATGATTCACCGGCGCTTGCAGTGCGTCATCTAAATGCGAGGCACCGTGCCATACGCGATACGCCTCGTTAACCAACACATGATCCATTTGTACTGGGAAATAATGGTCCAGCGTGGGGTACCAGGCGGCATCCAGTACATGCTCAGCAATGGGGAACGACGCCGTGGTAGTCCCCTTGTAACGCAACTGGTACAGGCCTGGCTCAGTGACATCGGTAAAATCAAACGTGGCGTATTGGTAGCGCGTGTAGTCCTCAACCTTGCCGGGCGCGGCTTTCTTCACTACCGCTTTCGAGCCGTCGGCATTCACTTTTAGCAGCTCTGCCATGCCATTTGCCGATGCGTGCTTGTCTAGCTCAATGACCGCCCGTTTAGTTTGCCCGGGCAAATACCCTACCTGCGAATGAGCAATCATAGGGTCGCGCAACCAGGCATCATCGGTACTGGCGGTAATGCGCCAGGTCAGCAATTCACCCTGTTTATTTTCGGGCAACACACCGCGTACCACATACCAACCGTTTTGTGCTTTTGCCCTGCCGTCGTAAAGTGTTAGCGGCGCTGAAGACTCGATCATCACACGCTTGGTGTCACTTTCAGGGGCCAATACCAATTGTTTTGCAGACGCCAGCGGTGCCGGCTCATGCTGACCAATGATCTCTTTTACCCCGGTAGGATACAGCGGAAACGTGCCGGGTTTGCCGTCGGCCAGAAAGCTGGTTTCCATGTAATTAGCTGGCAAAAACTCCATGTTGAAACCCGCTTTACCCACCAGCTCAGCTGGAACCGGACGCGGTGACGACAAGGTAATTTCCACGCCATTTTCGATGGGGCTGGCGCTAATGGTGTAGGTAAAATCGAATTCCGGATACGACAAGGTAGCGCTGATCGTATTGGTGTTGTTGTCTACTTTGCGTTCCACAAAGGTGGGAATGGGGTCCCATTGCTCGGGTGTGGCACTCAGGCGTACATCGCCATTAGTCGCAATACGCTCACCAAAGTGAACCAGCTCTACCCCACTGATTTTAGAATCGCCAAACAACCCGTTGTACCAGTTGCTGAACACCACAATGTCGAGACTGGGTTGAGAAAAATAGGCTTTATCGTTCAGCGCAGGCACGGCCGCAGAGGTAACAATAGGCGCGGCTAAGAACACACTGGCAATCGCAGAATACAGAACAGACTTAATCACACAAACACTCCTGTCATTTTGTTAACAGAAGGTTATCAACTCAATGCCCGAAAGAAATTACGTTATTAATTTATGGGGTTGTTGTTTTGGGTGGGAGGCCTATTTCAGATGAAATAATCATCTTGCGGGCATCCAAGCAAGAAAAAGCAATTATAAAACATGAGGTTAAATTTTAATGTGCTTTTTATTCATTTCAAAGAAGGGGTCTAAAACACCTATCAGGCAGTAGTGAGTAAAACTGTTTAACAGGAGATGTAATGACTCAGACAACACACCGAGTTGGTATTTTTTGGTGTTTTACATAGCAGGTTATTGCCAATATCTATATTGATTACGTCGCTACTCGCGACGTATAAATCAGTTTTATACTATATTTTGTATTTTTTAATTTTATTCATATTTTTGAATAAAATTGATTTATGCAAATTTACGTATAAACTCAATTTATACCAAATAGTGTATAAGAGATTGATGTGAAGATTAACACGCCGACAGATCTGGGTGCCGTCATCAAGGACAGCAGAAAGTCCAAAGGCTGGACGCAAGCTGCTTTAGCTAAGCGTATCGGCGTTTATCAAAGAGATATCTCCAACTATGAGACAAAGCCTGAAAAAGTCTCTGTCGAGATGCTCATCAAACTCTGTGCGGCGTTAGATTTAGAATTAAATATAGGCAACTCGCCCAATAATAAAGTGACTGCAACCAGCGCGCCCCTCGCGAAAAAATCACTGAGATTCTAATGGGACGAAAATCACATACCCGCACACTCTACTGCTCAATGAACGGATTTCCGGTTGGCGAATTGAATTTAAAAAACGGGCGCATGAGTTTTAAATACTCCCCGGATTGGTTAGCAGTAGACGGCGGCCGTGCTATCTCGTTAAGCCTGCCCATGCAAAGAGCAGAGATAACCGGGGAAGCGGTTCATGCCTATTTTGACAATTTACTGCCCGATACAACCACCATCAGAACGCATATTAAAGACCGCTTAGGTGCAGAGACTGCCAACCCCTTCGACTTACTGGCCAAGGTTGGAAAGGACTGTGTTGGCGCGCTCACATTCACACAGGTGCCGGCCACAGGCGACATGCCAGAGCTCTCTCTCACGCCATTGTCGGAGGGTGAAGTTGCACAAATTATCAGAGAGACCCGCATTGAGAAAATGCTAGGCATGAACTCAGACGATGATTTCAGAATTTCTCTTGCTGGCGCCCAGGAAAAAACTGCGCTTACCCTGTGGAAAGGCAATTGGTACCGCCCGAACGGCGCAACACCTACCACGCATATATTTAAACCGCCCATTCTTCATCACGAAAACTTAGGAATTAACTTATCCTCGAGCGTAGACAACGAGTGGTTTTGCCAGACCTTTATGAAAAACTTAGGAATGGCCGTCGCCAATTGTGACATTGCGCAATTTGAAGACCAGAAAGTGCTGGTAGTGGAGCGCTTTGATCGCCGAGTTGAGGAAGACGCCATTTTCCGCCTTCCCCAGGAAGACATGTGCCAGGCATTGGGAAAAATTAGCGGCTCAAAGTATGAAGAAAACGGTGGTCCGGGTGCCGGGCAAATTATGGCGTTGCTGTCTGGTTCACAAGACGCATATGAGGACAGACTCGAATTTTTAAGAGCGCAAATTGTATTCTGGTTACTTGCTGCCATTGACGGGCATGCAAAGAACTTTAGCATTGCGCTCGACCAAGATGGTTATCGCCTCACGCCCTTCTACGATGTGCTTAGCGCTTATCCCTATTTTGGTCAGGGTAACATTCAGGCGAAAAAAATTAAGATGGCAATGAAAGTCCACAGCAAGAATACGCACTACAAATGGCATGAAATTATGCCACGGCACTGGCCAGAGCACGGTAAAAAGCAAGGCATAGATGAAGAACAAACAATCGCTATTCTGGCCTCTTTAAATGACAATGTAGAGAAAGCACTCCATACCACCCTAAAGCAGGCAAATACACTATTTGATGCGGAGGTGGGAGAGGTAATTACCGAACGTACACTCACTTGCTTGCGCAAAATCACGACCTTTCTGAAAACATAGAAGTGCCTGGCCAGCCACATCTATGCTTTACCTTCTCGAACGTGACGAATGGACTGCTGACACTTATTAGAGTTTGCGTATTAACCAGGGAAGAAAACTGGCGACTTTGCCAGCAACCTGGCCTTCAAAAAGCGAGTTAAAGGTGTTGGCTAATATAGGCCAGCGCGGTTTCAAACGCTGACTTCTGGAAACCTTTTAAACCAGTATCGCTAAACTCTATGTACATGTGGTTTTCTTTTAACGCCGCTTTGATCTCAGTAGGTGGCATTACAATAACCTGCACGCCGTTTAGCAACTCCAGCGCCGCTTCTAATTTAAACCCAATCGCACCACCCGCAAACTTGCCCTTCATAGGGCGCTGGCGAATAACGATGGTTTCTATTTTGTAGTCCTGCACCAGCTGCGCGAAAGACTTCTGGAAATATTTAAGTTCATGGGCGGTAGCGGCTTTTTGCAAGCTCAGTTTACGGGTACGGCAATCAGGAAGCTGAATCAGGTCATTTTCCAAATTCAGTAAGGCAATGTTGGCATCATTCCCCGCCAGTTCTACACCACATACACGCATTGCAAAGCTCCACCTTTTAAAAAACAGCCTGGAGTATATAGGATTTAGCGGGGTTGCGGGTTGGTTTTTGTGGTCACCATCGCTTTACCTTAAACTTTAGTTAGTCTGGTCACCATTTCTTTAATGCAGTTGTAATATATCTCTTTAATCATTCTAATTTCACCTCCCTTGCCTGGGTGTGCTGGCGCATCTTGCACCTGTTGCATCAAAGGAATTGCTTCCTGTTCAATTTTGCCAATAAGACGGTCAAGCTCACGTTTTGCTAACTTAGTTGGCAATTGCAATTCTTCGGCAAAAGCCAGGATGTTTGGTACGGTAAGTTGGCCAAGATATTGTGCGTCACCCATTTGTTGAGACAATTGATGGTCCATATGTTTGTGTGGCGCTTCATAAATCGCGGTAGACAATAAGTCATAGTGCGGCGTCATTACCACATCCTCTTTGTTGATAAAGAATGATAGATTTTTAAGGTGAGCGTCGCCGTTACCTATCAGCGCATTAAACAGTGCCCATCGAAAGATATCTATTTTGGTTCGAGCCTTCATTCGCGTGAGCTCAGCCAACTTGTTCAAACTCCCGGCATTACTGTTGGGATATTTCATATGCGGACCCAAATTCAGTAATTGGCAGCCATCCAATACATGGCGACGATGTTGGTGTGGATACTCACCTGCGCGATCAAATCGCTCTATAAGGTATACAGGCTCAGGAAGATAGCGTATATCAACTGGAGGTACTTCCAGCCCACATAAACCGGCCAACGTCATTACAAACCATTCGTTTCTAACAGTATGGTAGTAAACCTCCGGAGAAGAATGTTGAGGTTTGAGTATATGAGTAGACGGAAAGAATCCTGAAGGCTCCAGCAGCTCACCATGTCGGTAAATCACCAGCATTTTGTGCTGCGCACCAGCCACCGACATTCTTTTTCGCTCAGCACGATTAAGTGGTACCTGCGGTAGGTTAAGTATGCGCTGATTGACTTCCTCATAAGTTAACTTATGCACAGTGCCTGGCGCTACTTCCTCGCCCTCAGGCATTAATGTAATAGCGCCTGCGGATTCTGCACCAGCTTCCTTAAGCAACTGAAACGCATCTTCAACAGGCACCTTTACGTGTCTTGCCAGCAATTCCCGCGCTTTTTCTTCAGGCAATAAGTTATCAAAGAACCACTGCACGGGACGAAATGAACTGCCGTCGATCTGCTTCCCTGCTTCTAAAGTGATATGCGGAGAGAGCGGATGACCATGCTGACTTGTCAGCCAGCCGGTAGTGTATTCAAATGCCCAGATATTATTTTCATCGGTTAACTTACCTACCTGCGTTTTATCAATGTACACGTCCAGAGCGCGCTTCACAGGTTGACCTCATCTATTATTTTAGCTAATTGCTGCTGTTGCTTCGGGGTAAGCGACGCTTCATCAACTGGTATATCAATGGTGACTTTTATACCCAACGTTGAGAGCACACGAAGGACACGACCAAGTTCAACAGTTTGTTTACCGTTTTCAAATTCACTGAGAAAAGTAATGCCATTCTCAGACATCGAGGCCGCAGCAAATTGGTCCAACCCCTGCACTTTTCTTGTTAATTGTGCAGCTTTACCTAGTTGCTTGGTGTTGTTGATTGAAAATATCACGTTTGCACCCAATAAATTTATGCGTTCGCGGTTACTTTATGATAGCAGATAGGATATTTCAAACTTATTTATGCGTTCGCGGTTAAATCGATATTCAACCGCCTAATTAATCGAAAATTTATGCGATCGCGGTTATTTTACTTCTGCATAATGTATGTTCAGGTTAACTCAACGCTAACTTTGAAATATTTATTACCACTCTTATAGCTGCTGAAAGTCTCTTAGCCTGTCCCGCTGAATGGTCATTGCCTCAAACACATCAGAAAAACTTCTGTTGCTGGCAGGAAGATTAGGCAAAGCAAGATTTGCTTGAATGAAAAACTCATCCGCACTATCAGACCAGCCTTGTTGCCACCAGTCTGTAATGATTTGCCGGTTCTGTTGCAGCCGGACAGAACTGGGTAATTTATCCGATTTTCTGGTGTTTACATGCGTTTTAGTAGGCAGCAAGTTCCATAAATCATTGTTCGGCCATCGGGAAAAGGGCATGGCATGATCGATAGCATAGCCCTCTGCCACCAGTTTTTTCCACGACCAGCAACAGCTGACATTTTCATTCTCAAGCAAGGTGTTAACCCGGTTTCTAACTCGCGCTGTTGTTCTGCGCGGATCTTCCCAGGTTAATGCTCTAAGCAGATCAGATTGAGAAAATGACATCGCATTACTCAACGTGTAGATTCGCATCAACGATGCCCATTCATTTACCAGCGAGGGTTCAATCCACACACTGAATCTGGCCAGCGAATCCCATATATTTACCGGAATATAAAAGCGTCCAAATGACTCCAGAAAGTCGGCGTCAATAATTACACTGCCAGTAGGTTTAGTGGTGCGTTTACACTCAACATGAAAAACGCCATCTTTAGTGCCGGGAAGCGTAATATAACGCACTGGCATATCTCGGATTGTAGCCGTGACATCCTTCAGGGTCTGATGTACCGCGCCAGCAATATCGTTGTAGTGATACACAGCTCCGATATAAAAATCGTTGGCATTAAAAGAGCGAAGCGCTTGCCACCCACCCTCTTTAACAAAACCCAGCCCTTTCTTCTTATTGCTACTTTGAGGAATTTGAAAGTGATCGACCAAGGGTTTAAATAACTTTATCCAGTAAAGCGAGACAAGGCCTACAGGCAACACTACATGTTCCCTGGTGCGCTCAAGAACCGCCCCAGGATGACCTTCCGCAATTCTCAACAAGGCGCGCAACAAACCCACTTTGTACGTAGAAGATTTGCTGTCGTTGACGATGATATTTCGTAACAGAGGAAAAGCGCCCGAACCATCATCAGGCAGGGTGAGTATTACCGTTTGCCAGTAAACATCATCTCGCCCCAATTCATCTGAATTGGCCTGCTCACTAAGCAATCGAAATGACAGGCCAAACTTGCGCGCAAAAGCAGATAGCTCATCTGCTGAAACCGGGTACATGGTACGTTCGTCGTGGTTCGCGCCATGACGCAACGAAATAACGATTTTCCCATTTGCCTTCAACAGGCTGCTAAGTTTACGGATACAGCGCTCCCGTTCAGAAGGCGCAATATGCATCCAGACTGCACTAAGTAAGATTAAGTCGAACTTGGTTTGCAGGCTGAACACCTGATTGAGCTCCGGCAGTTTGTCGTTCAGCCAATGTATTGGCTGATCAACCACATATTGCTGAGCGCGCTCACGAATGCCATCGGCCGGTTCAACCGCGACAACACTTAACCCTTTGGCAGCGAGAAAACGCGCATCGCGCCCCGAACCAGCGCCAATATCCAGCACAAATCCTTTATCGGGAATTTCCGATAACCAATCGCGATGTACTTTTTCAAACTCTACGCTGTTATATTGATTAGTGAGCTTTTCGGCGTGAGTTGAATAGTATTTGATGTTTTCGGACAAATGGCCTGCTTCCTTGCTAGTTTGAGCAAAACAATCCGGATAAATTTCACTACATTCAACACAATAAAAACAATGAGTTTAAAATGCAAAGGACGTTTGGTCGAAAAAGTCAGTTTGTATTGTTTATTTTCTGGTTCGGCCTAGCAAAGTAAAAGGAATTTATGCAACAAGTTGGAATTTACGAGCAACTGATCACTCAACTTATCGAGCAAAGATTAGACAGGGAAAGGTTTTATGTTGGAGAGCGTGTACTCGATAGCAGCGAAGCTTCTATTTGGCTATCCCGTTTTCTCTCTCACATTCTCGAATATGCCATTGGCTCTATCCCTTCGGGCGATCATCGACTCCAACAACAGATCGCATTAGCTAATCAGCTGCTTATGTGGTTAAAAGAGCAACTGCAGGAAAGTGATTTTATCGACGACAATCTTCTGAATAGTCAGGGCAAAATTCTTACTGCCTTATATGAATTGGAAAACCCAGTCTCTGCAGATCTAAAAACCTCAAGTTTCGGGGTTCAAAAACAGCAGAAATTATAGCTTAAGTTAC
>CETO01074649.1_pt1 | contig 53537 bp, 48 predicted proteins | sample 531351 | NCBI WGS metagenome assembly CETO01 (sample SAMEA2622678, study PRJEB7988) | marine metagenome | isolation source: saline water (ENVO:00002010), including | reverse complement strand
CGTAAAGGTGAACACGTTAAAACCCTGCAGTCATTAGCTGCCCAGGGCTATATTCGGGCACGTATTGACGGTGACGTGTGTGACCTGTCGGATCCACCTGAACTGGATTTGCACAAAAAGCACACTATTGAAGTGGTTATCGACCGCTTCAAAGTGCGTGACGACCTGCAATTACGTCTGGCAGAAAGTTTCGAAACAGCGCTGGCGCTGTCTGCCGGTAACGCCAAAGTAGCGTATATGGACGAACCAGATACACCTGAGATTATCTTCTCCGCTAACTTTGCCTGCCCGCATTGTGGTTATAGCATCAGTGAGCTTGAACCGCGTTTGTTCTCGTTCAACAACCCGGCTGGTGCATGCGGTACCTGTGATGGTCTGGGCACGCGCCAGTTTTTCGACCCGTTCAAAGTGGTCACCAATGACGAACTGAGCCTGTCTGGTGGTGCAATCCGTGGTTGGGACAAGCGCAGCTACTACTATTTCCAGATGCTTCAGGCGGTTGCCGACCATTATGGTTTCAGCCTAACCGTGCCATTGGGTGAGTTGTCTGACGAGCACAGGAACATCGTGCTTTATGGCTCCAAGGGCAAATCCATTAGTTTTCGCTATATCAACGATCGCGGCGACATCATGGAGCGCAAGCACCCGTTTGAGGGCATCATTCCAAACATGGAGCGCCGCTACCGGGAAACCGAATCGAATACGGTACGCGAAGAACTCTCAAAGTTTTTAAGCCAGCAACCCTGTAATAGCTGTGGCGGCACCCGCTTGCGCACCGAAGCCCGCCACGTGTTTATTGAAAACACCAACTTGCCGGCCATTGCCGAAATGTCGATTGCCGGCGCTTATGACTTTTTCGAGCATTTGAATTTGTCGGGGCAACGCGCTCAAATCGCCGACAAAATATTAAAAGAAATCCTCGACCGTTTGCGCTTCCTGGTTAACGTCGGTCTGAACTACCTGACCCTGTCCCGCAGTGCCGACACCCTCTCTGGTGGAGAAGCCCAGCGGATTCGTCTGGCGAGTCAGATTGGTGCAGGTCTCGTTGGAGTGATGTATGTACTCGACGAACCCTCAATTGGATTGCACCAGCGCGACAACGAACGCCTGTTAAAAACCCTTACCCATTTGCGCGACCTGGGTAACACGGTACTGGTGGTAGAACACGACGAAGACGCCATCAAAGAAGCCGATTACATCATTGATATCGGTCCGGGCGCCGGTGTTCACGGCGGTCAGATCATTGCGCAGGGCAGTCTGGATGACATCCTAAGTAACGAAGACTCGTTAACCGGAAAATACCTGTCCGGTCGCGAAAAAATTGAAGTACCTTCTGAACGTAATAAAGCCAAAGACGATCAGTGGCTGGAATTAAAAGGCGCCACCGGCAACAACCTGAAAAACGTAAATTTGCGTATCCCGGTGGGTGTGATGACCTGTATTACGGGTGTGTCTGGTTCGGGTAAATCTACCCTAATCAACGACACCTTTTATCGCATTGCGCACCGTGAACTGAACAATGCGACTACCAGCGAACCCGCGCCGTACAAGTCAATGACCGGCCTGGATAAGCTCGACAAAGTGGTCGATATCGATCAGAGCCCGATTGGTCGTACCCCGCGCTCAAACCCAGCCACGTATGCCGGCATTTTCACGCCTATTCGTGAAATGTTTGCTGGCACTCAGGAAGCCCGCTCACGCGGTTACAAGCCAGGACGCTTTAGTTTCAACGTGAAAGGCGGACGCTGTGAAGCCTGTCAGGGTGACGGCGTTATCAAAGTTGAGATGCACTTCCTGCCCGACGTGTACGTGCCGTGTGACGTGTGTAAAGGCAAGCGCTACAACCGCGAAACACTGGAAATAAAATACAAAGACAAAAACATCCACGAAGTACTGGAAATGACCGTTGAAGACGCCCGCGAGTTCTTCGACCCGATTCCCGCCATTGCCCGTAAACTGCAAACACTCATGGATGTCGGTTTGTCTTATATCCGCTTGGGTCAGGCCGCCACCACGTTATCAGGTGGTGAAGCACAGCGCGTGAAGCTAGCCAAAGAACTGTCTAAGCGCGATACCGGCCAAACTCTGTACATTCTGGACGAGCCAACCACTGGCCTTCACTTCCACGACATCAAACAGTTGCTGGCCATGCTGCACCGCCTGCGCGATCACGGCAATACCGTGGTGGTCATTGAGCATAACCTAGACGTCATCAAGACCGCGGATTACTTAGTGGATCTCGGCCCTGAAGGCGGTTCTGGTGGTGGACAAATCATTGCCGAAGGCACCCCGGAAGACATCGCAGAAAGTGCGGTATCACACACCGGCCGTTTCTTAAAACCGCTGTTAAAGCAGGTGTAGTATGTTTGAAATGACAACCAATGTGCGCTTCAGTGAAACCGATGGCGCAGGTCACGTGGGCAATACTGTAATGGTGGTGTGGTTTGAAGAAGCCCGCACCCCATTATTCGAAATGTTTACCCCTACCCTGGCGCTGGACAGCTGGCCGTTAATACTGGCCAGCTATCAGGTCGATTTTCATGCGCAAATTTTCTACGGTGAGCCGGTTACAATCAAAACCTGGGTGAAGCGTATCGGCAACAGCTCTTTTGAGGCCTATCAGGAAGCATGGCAGAGCGGTAAGCGCTGTAATTCTGGCACTACCACCATGGTGCACTACAATTATGAGATACAGAAAACAGCAGCAATCCCCGACAACATTCGAGCCGCGCTAAGTGAACACCTGCTGCCGGAAGAGCATGAGTAAGTAGTATGACAACATTCATTGAAGTGATTGATAACGCCCTACCTGTACAGTTGTGCAGGGACATTATCGATACCTTTGATACCAGTCAGAAACTGGCACCAGGACGCACCGGCGGTGGTGTCGATACCGACAAAAAGCGCTCAATGGATGTGTCATTCTCACAAAACCCGGAATTCAAAGCCCATCACCAGGCCGTATTTGAAGCCTGCAGCAACGGGATTTTTAATTACCTGAAAAAGTATTATTTTGCGATAGTCGGCCCATTGGGTTTAACCCTTCCTGACCCGACTACCGGCCAGCCGGTTAAGCTCACGGCAGAGAATTTTGAAACCCTTGGTCTGCCACAATTACCCATGCTCATTCAGCACCTTTTCCGAATGGGTGACATCAATGCCCAGCGCTATGAAAAAGGCAATGGCGGTTACCCTTACTGGCATTCAGAAGTGTATCCGCAGGCCCAGCACAACGAAGCGCTGCACCGTATTCTACTGTTCATGTTTTATCTGAATGACGTGGAAGAAGGCGGTAGCACGGATTTTTACTATCAGGATGCTTCGATTCAGCCCAAAACTGGCCGCATGGTCATTGCTCCCGCGTATTTCACACACACCCACAGGGGCCAAATCCCGGTCTCTGACGACAAATATATTCTGACTTCATGGGTGTTGTTTAATCGCGCTGAGCAGTTGTACGGTTAATCAGGCAGGTGATGTAGCAGTTAATCACACTTTAGTTTGTAACGAGTGCTTCTACCACCACCCAATTTAACCAAACAACCAATTTCAACAAGATAGGCCAAATGCCTGGTTGCAGATGGTTTACTGACCTTGGCTACTCGATGGTATTGGGTCGTATTGATGCCATCAGAAAAGCTGCCGTCCAGCATTTTGTTTAACACTTTAGACTGTTCTTTGGTCAGTAGAGTTTGATCAATCCGTTGCCAATAGCGGGTTTTAAAAATAACTTGGTCTATATTTTCCATTACTGAATTAAACGCATTGTCCAGTGTGTCCAAGAACCATTCCATCCAAGCTGTTATATCCAAATGCCCTTTTTGGCTGTGCTCCAACGCGGCGTAATAGCTCGCTCTGCGCTCTAAAATAGCAACAGACATTGCATAAAAACGAACCGACTGGCTTTCTGCTTGTACTAAAGCCAAATCGGTGAGTAATCGGGTGATTCTGCCATTACCATCCTCAAATGGATGAATGGTAACAAACCAAAAATGCGTAATAGCCGCGCGTAATATAGGATCTAATGAAGGCTCGTCCCGCGATGTATTAAACCACGCAATAAAGGTATCAACTTCTTTTTCCAGGCCTTCCCGCGGGGGAGCTTCAAAATGAACTGTCGGTTTTTCAATCCTGCCAGACACAACCTGCATAGGTGCTTTACCTCTTAGTGCACCCGCATTAACCGGATGGATCAAACTATGCCCTTCGAGAAACAACAGCTGATGCCAACCGAGGATTCGCTTCAACGTTAAAGGGGAGTCATATTGTTCAACCGCATCTAACATTATCTCTGCCAAACCATCAGACTGCTCGGTTGTCGGATACGTCGCGTCTTCTTTCAGACCAAGTCTATTCGCTAATGACGACCGCACAGAAAATGCATTGAGTGTTTCACCTTCAATCGCACTGGAATGCACAATATTTGCCAACAACGTATCAAGCAATTGCTGCTTCTCATCTGAAGGTTGACTGCGCATCTTTCCAATCAAAATGCCTTGGTTCAGCCTGACCTTTCTGAGCATCGGCTCGATACGTTCATTGTTCCAGCTAAACTTGGGCCAGTCGGGCCGTTGCCATATCCACATAGTTACTCGCTTGATGTGATTACAGACCTTAATCTAATCAAAATATAATCAGAAAAACCCAACTATTCAACTCAAACTTTGATTAGATTACACATAATAAACGCTACAAAGGTGTTTTCCATCCTCCCAGAAACAACAATGCACCGGCTAGCGGTGCATTGTTTTATCTCTTGAACCTGTACTGAATTACAAGTTGTAACCACGCTCATCGTGGCTAGAAATATCCAGACCCTGATGCTCAGTTTCCGTGTCTACACGCAGGCCTTTGGTTAACACAGAGACCACTTTAAGCAGAATCCAGGAGACCACCGCAGTGTAAACAAATACGCTAACGATACCGATGATTTGCACGGTTACCTGATCACCAATACTGGCATTGTCACCACCGAAGCCGTAGCCGCTGAACAGCCCCAAATCAGGTGAACAGAATACGCCTGCCAGCAATGTACCTAAAATACCGCCGACACCGTGCACCGGGAATACGTCCAGCGAGTCGTCGATTTTCCACTTCTGTTTAATTAGTACGGTACAGTAGAAGCAAATCACACCAGCAGATAAACCAATGACCAGGCCAGCTGCCGGGCTAACAAAACCTGAGGCAGGGGTAATGGTACCCAAGCCCGCAACCATACCCGTTACAATACCCAGCACCGAAGGTTTTCCGTATTTCACCCATTCCAGGGTCATCCAGGCAAGGGAGCCTGCTGCCGCACTGGTGTGTGTTACCAACATAGCCATAGACGCATCGCCATTTGCTGCCACAGCGCTGCCGCCATTGAAGCCAAACCAGCCAACCCATAGCATACCCGCACCACCGACCGTCATCGTGAGGTTGTGTGGAATAAGTGATGCACTGCCGTAACCATTGCGGTTACCAATCACCAGCGCTGCGACCAAGGCGCCCACACCGGCTGTAATATGCACCACCGTGCCACCAGCAAAGTCTAACAGGCCCATTTCGGCCAGCCAGCCGCCGCCCCACACCCAGTGACACACTGGTAAATAAACAAGCACAAGCCAAACCAGGGCAAAAATTAACACAGACGAGAACTTCATGCGCTCAGCAAAGCCGCCCACCATTAATGCCGGGGTAATAACAGCAAAGGTCAGTTGGAACATAAAAAACAGTGGCTCAGGAATAGTGCCCGACAGGCTCTCTTTAGTCACGCCATCAAGGAACACCTTTGACAGGTCACCAATAAAGCTATTGCCCTCGGTAAACGCCAGGCTGTAACCGGCAATCAGCCAAATGAGTGACGCACCACATGCAATGGCAAAACACTGCATAAGGACCGACAGCACGTTTTTACTGCGAACCAGGCCACCGTAAAAAAACGACAAACCGGGTAACGTCATAAATAACACGAGTGCAGTAGAGGTAAGGATCCATGCAGTGTCGCCGCTGTCTGCGGTTTCCTGCGCAAATGCCGAGCACGGCGAAAGTAAAGCAACAGCTAAAAGCCAGTTACGCATATTGTTGTCCTGAATTGTAAAAATGAGTTTTGGATTTTTACGCCTTATTGGCGCTTATTTTAACGCCTTATTGGCGCTTATTTTATTTTTGTGGGCCGTGGCATTCTCAGTGAAAAATCACATCAAAGCCTCGTTCCGTGCCCCGCGTTTTTAGAATTATTTTTACGAAGCGTATTTTTAGCAAAAATATACCTGACAGACGTATTATTAAAAAGTCTAAATTTATGCATATTTATTCACTATTATGCATTTTTGGTGAAATAGCTGCCAAATGGTGCTGCATGAAGTGGCTTCTTAATTTTCGCAACGGCGCTATTAAATTAAGTAAATGAGAATTGCTGGTGACTTTTTAAGCTGCTGTGATGTTTTTTTCAGACGCCTGTTCGTCTGAAGGTATAACCCAGGATTACGCTACTTATGACCACCAGCAGACGGACCCTCTTAAAGTCGATGGTCGCCGGTGCCACTGCCGCACCTTTTTCACTGTTAGCCTCCAGCTCAACGCCATCAGCATGCAACAAGCCAGCAAAAGTCTGGCCTCCGGGCGTTGAAGGCCAACGCAAAGCCGATTTAGGCAACGGTACATTCTTAAACCCGATTGTGAGCGGCGATCACCCGGACCCCACTATTTTAAAAGCGGTGACGACTACTACATGACGTTTTCATCGTTTTACTCCTATCCGGGGCTGATTATCTGGCATTCGAAAGATTTGGTTAACTGGGCCCCAATTGGCCCAACGCTAACCACATCGCTAGGGGTTATCTGGGCCGTGGATTTATGCAAGCACGATGATCGCTACTTCATTTATATTCCCGCCGATCCGAAAGGCGAAGGCTGGTCTATTTACGCAATTTGGGCAGATAATATAGCCGGCCCCTGGAGTGAGCCAGTGAACCTGCACATCGACGGCTGTATCGATCCCGGCCATATCGTCGGCGAAGATGGCAAACGCTACCTGTTCGTTAACGGTATTCGCAAAATCAGATTAACCGACGATGGACTGGCCACAGACGGTGAACTGGAAATGGCCTACGACCCCTGGCGCTACCCCAGCGATTGGATAGTAGAGAACTTTGCGCCTGAAGGGCCTAAGTTGTTCCGTCACAACGATTGGTTTTATCTGGTCACTGCGGTTGGAGGTACTGCCGGCCCGGTAACAGGACATATGGTCATTGCGGCGCGTTCAAAGTCCATTCATGGGCCCTGGGAACACTGTCCACACAATCCTCTTGTTCGCACCCAGTCTGAACAAGAACCCTGGTGGTCAAAAGGACACGCTACGGTTGTGCAAGGCCCGGAGGGTGACTGGTGGATGGTTTACCACGGTTACGAGAATGGATTCCGAACTCTCGGTCGCCAAACCCTGCTTGAACCTATTGAGTGGCGAAAAGATGGCTGGTTCTATGCGACCGGTGGAGACTTGTCGAAGCCTTTACCCAAACCCACGAGAAAAGCCCTTTCTACGTCTGGATTCGCTTTGTCTGACGACTTCGGTCAAAACAAATTTGGGATTCAGTGGAGTTTTCACAATCCGCGCCCTGAAGAGATGGATCGGGTACGGTATGGTGACAAAGCATTGCTGTTAACTGCCCATGGCAGTTCTCCTGCAGACAGTGCGCCACTAACCTGTCCGGTAAGCGATAGAGCGTATGAAGTAGAAGTCGCCATGACGTTATCGGATCACACAAATACAGAAGCTGGCATTTTATTGTTTTACAACCACAAAGCCTACGTGGGACTGGGCTTTACTCAAAAGGTTCTAAAACTGTATCAGTATTCTGAAGAACTCAAGTGGGCAGGACGTCCAATCGACAGTCGGGAAGTGCGTTTTAAGCTCACCAACAACCGTCATGTAGTGACCTATCATTATTCTTTTGATAATGGTAAGACCTGGCACTTACATGGCACCAGAATGGAAACGTCCGGGATGCATCACAACGTGTTCGGTGGATTTCTGAGCCTGAAAGTCGCGCTTTATTGTGCGGGAGAAGGCAACGTCACCTTGCGGGATTTTCGATACCGCGCCATAGAAGAATCAATATAAAAAGAGTGCAGTGGCGTTACTTAGACGCCACCAGCTTTTCAAGCAGCGCTTCAATGCGTTTTACGCTTGCGGTCAACTCAGCAAGGTCACCTTCAGATGGCTCTGAACTTGCCTTCACAGGTTTGGCATCACCACTCATTTTGTCTTTCTGCGACAGAATGGCTTCTCTGAACTCAGCGGCATCTTCTATTCCTATCAGCGACACCAGCGCGCCCGGGCCAGACTGCCCGGCCGTTTCAAAACTCAATCGCTGTAAGTTAAACGCGCGCATGAGCGGCCCCTGGCTCATAGCTACATCGGTAATCTTTTCAAGCGGGATAGATTTTTCCACTTTAAACAGAATACCGCGCTTTACGACTAACTTGCGCTCAGTCAGTGTCGCCGACATTGCACTCAACATCTTGCCGCTGATAAACAAAAAGATAGGAATGGATAGGATAAGCAGCGGAATACCGATTACGGTAAAAAACGACACAATTAACCAGCTCACCAGCCAGTATTTTTTAACGGCAGGGTTAAACGAAGCTCGTAATAACACGTTTTCTGACATCACAATCGCTCCTTGATAACACTAAAAGGTGTCTGCTGTTATCTCATGCCCGGTAAAAAGTTGCAATGCGACGGCGGCAAGGGTTAATACGCTGTTACAGTTTTCCCTTCCATACTGTATCCGGCCGCAGCGATATCGCCTTCCCAACGTACGGTATTGAACACGCCCTCGACCCATACGGCATCGTATAGGTTTTCCACCGGTACCCCTTCGTCCATTTTGACATACACAATCTGATTAGACGCTGGCGGCGGCACATGAATACACGCGCCAAAGAAAGGCACAAGTAAGAACTCGGTAGTCAGTTCGGCTGTGCCTTCCAGCGGTACAATAAAGCCGGGCAATTTCACCCGCTTATTGTTATACAGAGTCACCACTGGCGCGTCCGGCTGAAGCTGAGCCATTTTATTGTCGTGATTGGTTGATTGAGGCGCCAGTTCATTAAAGTCTGGCGGCACTAAGTCTTCCCAGTACAGTTCAATTGGATCACTTGCGTTGGCAGCACCAACCGTCAGACACAGTAGTAAACCCGCCCACAGTACCCGAAAAGACAACAACTTACTCATGGATTCTCCACTAATAAAAAAGGCCCGTTTACACGAGCCTTTATGCATAAAGTTTGTGATGCGCTTATGCGACTTACTCGCCTTCTTCGAAACGCTTAACGCTGTTTACGATTTCAGCTTTGGCAGCGGCAGCGTCGGCCCAGCCGTCGATCTTAACCCACTTACCGGCTTCAAGATCTTTATAGTGCTCAAAGAAGTGCTCGATTTGCTTTAATAATAACGGCTGTACGTCAGACGTTTCAAATACTTCACGGTACAAAGTCGACAGCTTGTCGATTGGTACTGCCAGTACTTTCGCATCTTTACCAGACTCGTCGGTCATGTTCAGTACGCCGATTGGACGACACTTGATCACAGAACCAGCCAGCAGAGGGAAAGGCGTGATAACCAGCACGTCTACCGGGTCACCGTCTTCAGACAGTGTATTAGGCACATAACCGTAGTTAGTAGGGTAGTGCATACAAGTCGCCATAAAGCGGTCAACGAAAATCGCGCCGGTGTCTTTGTCTACTTCGTATTTCACTGGATCAGCATGCGCTGGGATCTCAATGATTACGTTTACTTCATCAGGCAGTTTCTTACCTGCAGGTACGGCATTCAAGCTCATGCTTAATTGTCCTTTCGTTAATCAAAAAAAATGTGCGTCAAGTATAAGGCCAACACAACAAAAATAAAAACCCATGAGGCCATATTCGGCCATACTCATGGGCTATTTTCACTAACCAATTAGTCGTAATAACTCAGACAGGCTTCAACCTCGTCTTTAGAGCCAATAATAACTGGGACACGTTGGTGGATTTCGGTAGGCATGACTTCCATGATACGGCATTCACCGGTAGACGCCAGGCCACCCGCTTGCTCCATCAGGAAGGCCATAGGATTGGCTTCGTATAACAAACGCAGTTTGCCGGGCTTCGCAGGGTTACGCTTGTCGAAGGGGTACATAAAAATACCACCTCGACAAAGCACGCGGTGAATATCGCCTACCATGGCCGCAACCCAGCGCATGTTGTAGTCTTTGCCGCGTGGGCCGTCTTCACCAGCCAACAAGTCGGTGATGTAGTTTTGCATTGGCGCTTCCCAATGACGCTGATTTGACGCATTTATCGCAAACTCTTTCGTTTCGGTCGGCACTTCAATATTAGGGTGCGTCAGCAGGAAACCGCCGTGGGTTTTATCCAGCGTATAAATATGCGTACCGCGGCCAGTGGTCATCGCCAGCATGGTTGACGGACCGTACAGCACGTAACCCGCTGCAACCATCTGAGTACCTGGCTGCAGGAACGCAGAAGGATCATCCGGCTCCATCCACTGCGGCGCGTGTGAGATTGAGAAGATAGTGCCAATCAGGCTGTTAATTTCTGTGTTTGATGAGCCATCCAGTGGATCAAAGCTCACCAGGTATTTTCCGTCCGGGTGGCATGCCACCACGTCGTCTTCTTCTTCAGAGGAGATGGCTTTCACATAGCCCGATTCTTTCAGAATGTCTTTCAGAATCTGGTTCGAAATCACATCCAGCTTCTTTTGTGTTTCGCCTTGTACGTTTTCACTCAGTGTTGAGCCCAGCACGCCTGCCAATGCGCCTTGGCTAACCCGGAAGGAGATTTCCTTACAGCCTGCCAGCAGAGTTCTGATCAACAAAATAAGTTCCAGCGGTGCGCCGTCTTTTTGCAGTTGAGAGTTAAGTCGTTTCATGGTTTGAGTAAGCCTTTATTTGTGTAGGGTAACTTCGCATTAAACGGGGAGAATAATGCTGGCTCTCTCCGTTGCTGCCTGCCAGCAATCGAGCCTGTATAGATTGTAAACTGACTGAGCCCCGAAAGGAAATCAGATGTTTAGGCAACACCGCAGGCTTCTGTTAAAGTATCCGGATATGAAATTACTGCAGGAAGGTTAATGCACGTACATATTTTGGGGATTTGCGGTAGCTTTATGGGTGGTATTGCCGCCATTGCTAAATCACTGGGCCACACGGTTACCGGCTCCGACCGCAATGTTTATCCTCCTATGAGCACACAGTTGGAATCATTGGGTATTACGCTAACAGAAGGCTACGACCCGGCACAGTTTAACCCGGTACCGGATATGGTGATCATTGGTAATGCCATGTCGCGGGGTAACCCAGCTGTAGAATATGTACTGGACCGCAACCTCCCCTACACCAGTGGGCCCCAGTGGTTGCTGGACAATCTGCTCACCGATCGTTGGGTCATTGGCGTTTCCGGTACCCACGGGAAAACCACTACGTCATCCATGGTGGCCTGGATATTAGAATACGCAGGTCTCGAACCCGGCTTTCTGATCGGCGGTATTCCGCAAAACTTTGGTATTTCAGCCCGTGTTGGCGCCAGCCCTTTCTTTGTTATTGAAGCCGATGAGTACGACAGCGCTTTCTTCGACAAGCGCTCAAAGTTCGTGCATTACCGTCCACGAACGTTGGTAATGAACAACCTTGAATTCGACCATGCCGATATTTTTGCAGACTTGGCAGCGATACAAACCCAGTTTCATCATCTGGTTCGCACCGTGCCCGCAACTGGCCTGGTCCTTTCTCCTGAGAAAGATGAGAATTTACAAACCGTTCTGGATAGGGGCTGCTGGAGTGAACAACAGTATCTGGGACGCCACTGGCACGCTGAACTGATTAATCAGGACGGTTCTGCGTTCTCAGTGTTTTACCAACAGGATAAAGTAGGTGAAGTACACTGGCAGTTGCTGGGCCAACACAATGTCGATAATGCCCTTATGGCTATTGCTGCAGCACATCATGCCGGTGTGACCTTACCCGATGCCATTGCCGCTCTGGGCGAGTTTGTGAATGTGAAGCGTCGGATGGAAATTCGCGGCTGCGTGAAGAACATCACGGTGTACGATGACTTTGCCCATCACCCCACAGCCATCGATACCACCATTGACGGCCTGCGCAAAAAAGTGGGTGACGCACGTATTTTTGCCGTGTTGGAGCCGCGCTCCAACACTATGAAAATGGGCGTGCACAAACAGCAACTCGTGGACTCTTGGCAAGCCGCCAATGAAGTGCTTCTGTTTGAACCAGATAACCTGGGCTGGTCGTTGTCTCAGCTAGCCAAGCAAAGCACGGCCCCTTGTCAGGTATTTCGTAGCGTAGATGCGATAATTCATCAGCTAACCACCCAGTTGCAGCCAGGCGACCACGTGCTAATAATGAGTAACGGCGGTTTTGGTGGGATCCATCAGAAGCTGCTGGATGTATTAGCCGGTAAAGCTTAACAAAGGCCATTATGAAAAAGTCTATCACTCTTGCCATTACGGGCGCGTCCGGCGCGCCATACGCCCTGCGCTTATTGGAACAGTTAGTAGCAGCAGACTATCAGGAAATATTCGTGCTGATTTCGTCTGCCGCAAAAGTGGTGTTTGCCACTGAAGAAAACGTAAAAATCCCGGCGCAACCCGACGCCGCCAGCGATTTTTTCACTAACCGATATAATGCCAAACCTGGACAGATACGCGTATGCGGAAAAGAGGAATGGTTTGCCCCGGTTGCCTCAGGGTCTGCCGCGCCGAAACAAATGGTCGTATGCCCCTGCTCCACCGGCACCTTGTCGGCAATTTCGATAGGTGCCTGTGATAATCTGATAGAACGCAGTGCAGACGTAGTGCTCAAAGAGCGTGGGCAGCTTATACTGGTCCCTCGGGAAATGCCGTTGTCGACGATACATTTAGAAAATATGCTAAAACTGTCGAAGATGGGCGCAACCATTATGCCGGCAGCGCCCGGTTTCTATCATCAACCACAACAGATCAGTGATTTGGTTGATTTTGTTGTCGCCAGGATTCTCGACCACCTGGGCGTGGACCAGTCATTAATGGCACGCTGGGGTTATCAACCTGATTCAAAATAACAAGTATTAAAGGAAGACAGAATGTTCCAACGCGCCTTTTCTAAATCAGCTTCACTGGTTTGCGCCGTATCCATGGTGATGAGTTTACCGGCGTTAGGCTGGGGGCAAACCGGCCACCGGGTTACCGGCGAAATTGCCGAGCGTCACCTGACACCTTCAGCAAAAGAACACATTGAAGCGCTTATTCCCAATGAGTCATTAGCCGAAGCCTCGACCTATGCCGATGACATGCGCTCCAACCCGGATGTATTCTGGCAGAAAACAGCCGGGCCCTGGCACTATGTAACAGTGCCTGCCGGCAAGCACTATCACGAAGTAGGTGCCCCGGAACAAGGCGACGCTGCATCGGCCCTGGCGTCATTTACCAAAACATTGAAAGATCCGAAAGCTTCTGTTGCCGACAAGCAACTAGCACTGCGCTTTATTGTGCATATCATCGGCGATTTACACCAACCGCTGCACGCAGGTAACGGCACCGATAAGGGCGGAAACGATGTAAAAGTGCGTTTTTTCTGGCAGGACTCAAACCTGCACCGCGTATGGGATTCTCAGATGCTGGATCAACGCGACCTGTCATATACTGAATGGAGTAACTGGCTGGATCGCAAAATCACAGAGCAGGACATCAAGGACTGGTCAACCACAGACCCGGAAGTATGGATTACAGAAAGTACGGTGATTCGGGATACGATCTACCCTGAAGATGCTAACCGTATGTCGTGGGACTACCAGTACGAACATTTGCCTACTGCGAAAAAACGCTTACAGCAGGCAGGTATTCGAATTGCAGCTTACTTAAACGCAGTATTCGCCGACTAATCAATATCCAGCGGCTCAGGCGACAAGATAACGCCTGTGCTGTCGGCATACAGGTGATCTTCCGGCAGGAAGGTCACCCCACCAAAATTCACCGGAATATCTACTTCACCGATCCCCTGACAGTCAGCATTTACCGGAATGGCGTTAATAGCAAAAATGCCAATATCAAAATCAGCCAGATTATCGACTTCACGCACACACCCGTAACACACGATACCTTCCCAGTTATTCTCAACGGCCAGCTGTGCAGACTCAGTGTCAATTAATGCGCGACGCAACGAGCCGCCGCCGTCAATCAATAACACTTTACCGTCGCCCGGCTCACTCAGAATACGGTCGATCAATTCGCGGTCTTCGAAACACTTAACGGTAGTCACCTCTCCGCCAAATGAATAGCGGCCACCGTAGCTGGTGAACATTGGCTCCACCACATCTACGTTGTCGGCGAATAAATCACATAACTCAGAAGTGTTGTAGTCCATGGTAATACCTTCATAAGAAACAAGCGTGTGTGTTGCAAGCATAGCACTGGTGCGACCATAACAGCTAGGGCCTGCATGCGCTAAATCAACAAATAATGTGATTAAATTTACTCAGTGACATTGTCATAAAGGTTTCGCAAAACTGTAACCCGGACTTCACAGAGGCTTTTTAACCTGAAACAGTCGAAAAACAGGAGCCTTCGGGATGGGCCTGAAAAGCGTTACCAAATACGATACTGTTTTATTTCACTGGTTATACGGATTAACCCTGAATCGCGATTGCCGCGCGATTATCTGGTTATCACGCACCGGTGACGGGTATTTGTATTTGGTCATTGGCCTGGCGCTGATGTGGTTTGAACCGGAGTACGGCGAGCTTTTCCTTTACACCGCACTTATGGCCTATGGTCTGGAACTTCCCATTTACGTGGTGTTAAAACGCGCTTTTAAACGCCCTCGCCCCTGTGACTTTATTAGTAACCTGACGGCACATGTTACGCCTTCCGATAAATTTAGCCTGCCTTCAGGCCATACTGCAGCCGCCTGGCTGATGGCCACCATTATTGCGCATTTTTATCCTCCATTTGCTGTCCTGGCTTATACCTGGGCAACACTGATTGGTTTGTCACGCATTTTACTTGGCGTGCACTACCCTACCGACGTCATTGCCGGCACCTTGCTTGGCATCACAATCGCACAACTGAGTCTGACAATTCTGGTTTAGCATGAAAGTTTTATATGGTGTACAGGGTACCGGCAACGGTCACATTGCCCGTGCTCGCATTATGGCCGAAGCAATGGCCAAGCGTGACGACATAGATGTAGATTTTGTGTTCTCAGGACGGGAGCCCGATGGCTATTTTGACATGGAATGTTTTGGCAACTACCGCACATTCAACGGTCTCACTTTTGTTACTGCAAAAGGCAAGGTCAGCCAGTGGCAAACCCTGAAACAGGCCAAACCGCTTACGCTCCTTCGCGATATAAACCAGTTTGATGTCTCAGGTTACGACGTGCTGCTCAACGATTTTGAGCCTATTACCGCGTGGGCTGCAAGACGTCGGGGTCTGACTTCGATTTCCGTTAGTCATCAGGCCGCGTTTGCGTACGATGTGCCAAGAGAAGGCGAAAGCCTGAGCGACCGCTTAATTATGCGCGCATTCGCACCAACTGATATTCAATTAGGCGTGCACTGGTACCATTTTGATCAACCCATCGTGCCGCCGTTTATCATCGATAAACCCGCCATACACCCCAGCAAAGCCCACACACTGGTGTATTTACCGTTTGAGGAGTTACAGGATATTCAGCAATTGCTTGAGCCGTTGACCGAGCAGCAGTTTGTATGTTTTCACCCCAAAATAAAGTCTCCGTCAAAACAAGGCCATATTCAGTGGAATCCGCCATCTAAACCCGGCTTCAGACAAGCATTGCAACACTGTTCCGGGGTGATCAGCAACGGCGGATTTGAATTAGCCAGCGAGTCATTGCAACTCGGCAAAAAGCTGCTGGTAAAGCCGCTGCACGGTCAGTTTGAGCAACTCTCTAACCTTCGAACCCTGATCACACTGGGGTTGTGTCAGCCACTGTATCAATTAGATACAGATACCGTTGAAGAATGGTTAAGCGAGCCCGACAACGAAGGCATTGAGTTTCCCAACGACCCGACGCCCATGCTTGACTGGTTAGTGGCCGGGAACTGGTCCGACACAAAACCACTGTGCAGCGCATTGTGGAAGCAGGTTAAATTTGGTCCAAAGACGCGTGAACGGTTGATGTCGCTTGCATTTTAATTTCGCTCTGCGATGATATCGGCTCCTTTTTCTTTGCTCTGGGAGTAGGCGCGTGGCGAAACGTGTTTGTGTGGTAATGGCGCTGGTATTTATGCTGAGTGCCTGTGGGTATCGAGGTGCATTGTATTTGCCCAAAGAAGCCCCTGCGACACCCGCCAATAAAGGTGCACAAGCTACTCCCCCATCATCCGGAGATGTTCGCTAGTGGATCACTTCAGTTATCAAAATCAAACGCTGCACGCTGAAGATGTCAGTGTCAAAGACCTTGCCAGTCAGTACGGTACGCCTCTGTACATCTATTCACGCGCTACGTTAGAGCGCCACTGGAAAGCGTTTGACGAAGCCTTAGGCGACCACCCTCACCTGATTTGTTATGCGGTAAAAGCCAATTCGAACATTGGCGTGCTGAGTGTGCTGGCTAAACTGGGCTCGGGCTTTGATATCGTATCAGGCGGTGAACTGGCCCGTGTAAAAGCCGCTGGCGGCGACATGAGCAAAGTCGTCTTTTCCGGTGTTGGCAAAACACCGGAAGAAATCGAATTTGCGCTGGAAGAAGGCATTCACTGTTTTAACGTTGAATCTGAGCCAGAACTGCATCGCATCAACGAGGTTGCAGGCAAAGTGGGCAAGCAAGCGCCAATTTCGCTGCGCATCAACCCCGATGTCGATGCTAAAACGCACCCTTATATTTCTACTGGCCTGAAAGCCAACAAATTCGGTATTGCCCGTGAGCGCGCCATTGCGGTTTACGAGTTAGCCAACAGTTTACCTAACTTAAACGTCGTCGGTATGGACTGCCATATTGGTTCACAACTGACTGAAACCGGTCCGTTTGTAGATGCATTGGAGCGGTTGTTAGTACTCATCGACGAGCTGGCATCGAAAGGTATCCACATTAAGCACCTCGATGTCGGTGGCGGATTGGGCGTAACCTACCGCGACGAAACACCGCCTCATCCTCGTGAATATGCCGCTGCCATTGCAGAAAAAATGAAAGGCCGTGAAAACCTCACTCTGATCATGGAACCTGGCCGTGCGATTGCCGCCAACGCTGGCATCATGGTCACTAAAGTAGAATTCGTTAAATCTGGTGAAGAAAAGAACTTCGCCATTGTCGACGCCGCCATGAACGACCTGATTCGCCCGTCTTTGTATTCCGCCTGGATGAGCATTATTCCGGTAGTCGAAGGGCTGGACCGTGAAACACACAATTACGATGTTGTAGGGCCGGTATGCGAAACCGGTGATTTCATTGGTAAAGACCGGGAGCTAGGCATCGAAAGCGGCGACTATCTGGCCGTGCGAAGTGCCGGCGCATATGGCTTTGTTATGGCGTCAAACTACAACAGCCGCTGCCGTCCGGCCGAACTTATGGTAGATGGAAGCGACGTTCATGTTGTACGAGAACGAGAAAATCTAAAAGATCTCTGGAAAGGTGAGCATAAACTTACGTAAACTAGAGGGAATTCTAATAATTCTTGTTGCGCTGAAATGCTGGTAAATTTTTCTAAAATGCACGGTCTGGGTAATGACTTTATGGTCATCGATAACGTTACCCAGAATGTTTTCTTTTCCAAAGAGAAAATCCAGCAGCTCGCCGACCGTAACTTTGGTATTGGGTTTGACCAACTTTTGATGGTTGAACCCCCTTACGATCCGGACCAGGATTTTCACTACCGTATTTTTAATGCCGACGGCTCAGAAGTGTCACAGTGTGGGAACGGCGCTCGCTGTTTTGCCCGCTTTGTGAAATTAAAAGGCCTAATCAACCGCAATAAAATTGTGGTGAGCACCAAAGCCGGTAAAATGATCCTGTATCTTGAGAAAGACGGCCAGGTAACGGTGAACATGGGTGTGCCGAACTTTACGCCGGCAGAGATCCCCCTAAAAGCCAACAAAGAAGAAAAAACCTATTTGGTTAGGGCTGATGACAGCACCTATTTTTGCGGCGCAGTGTCCATGGGCAACCCCCACTGTGTGCTGGAAGTCGACAATGTAGACACAGCCGAGGTGGAAACAATAGGCCCAACTCTTGAGCGCCACGAACGTTTTCCTGAAGGCGTCAATGTGGGCTTTATGCAAGTAGTGAATGCAGAACATATTCGCCTGCGCGTGTTTGAACGCGGTGCCGGCGAAACCCTGGCGTGTGGAAGCGGCGCGTGCGCAGCTGTTGCAATAGGCCAGATTCAGGGTAAATTAAGCAAGGACGTCCGGGTTGATCTGCCCGGCGGCAGTTTACGAATTCGCTGGCAGGGTGCGGGAAGCCCGTTGAAAATGACAGGTCCTGCTGAGCATGTATACGACGGAACAATAAATATATGAATGAGTTATCAGGTCAGGGCAATACTTCGTTACAGTTCGACACCGAATTTCCGGAAGTCGGTGATGTCACGGCTGAACAAGTAAGTCAGTACTTAATTGAAAACCCTGACTTCTTCATTCAACACCCCAGTATCCTGGAACAACTACAAATTCCCCATGCCCAGAAAGGCAGCGTGTCGCTGGTTGAAATCCAAAGCGAGCAACTACGCAAAAAAGTGCGTCTGCTCAACTACAAGCTCACCCAACTGATCAGCATTGCCAAACAAAACGAAAAAATTTACCGCGCCTATGCCGACCTGAACCTGCGTTTACTCACCTGTGACACAATGGCCGATATTTTACTGGCTCTCCAGGAAACGCTGCAGGAAGAACTGGGGTTGGCCACCGTTGAGTTTAAACCGTTCAAAGGCCCCAACGCTTTACCAGAATTGCAACGCCGGTTGTTTTTAGAAAAACGCTTTAAAGACTCGCCATACTTCTTTGGTCGATTAAGCGAGCATGAACGCCAGCTTATGTTTGGTGGTCAGGTAGCGGAGTCCGCCGCACTTATTTTGCTGGGCAATCTGCGAGACGCAGGTATTCTGGCAGTTGGCAGCCGCAACGCCGAACACTTCACTCCCGACATGGATACGCTGCTATTGAACCAGTTGCGCGAAGTGCTTAACTACATACTCCCCACAAAACTGCCGTACTAATGCCAAAGAAAGCCGCAGAAACCGACCTGCAGCTTGCCTCCGATTGCGCGCACTGGCTACAAAAATTTCTTGGACATTTGCGCTATGAACGCGGCTTATCGTCACATACTCTGAGTAATTATGAGCGACAGCTCACTCAGGTCGCACTGTCCCTGGAAATTCAGGACTGGCAGGCCCTGACGCAAACCAAAGTAAAGCAAGCATTAGCCATCGCCCGAAAGCAAAATCTGCATCCGCGCAGTATTGCACTGCGTCTGTCTTCACTGCGCACGTTTGTGCAGTATTTAATGCAGCAGGGGATATTAAACACCGACCCCGTGGACGGCGTATCCGCACCGAAGGCCGATAAACCTTTGCCAAAGCAACTGTCAGTCGACGATATGGCGGTGCTGTTAAATGACGAGGACGACGAAGACATTCTGATCCGCGATCAGGCCATGTTCGAGTTGATGTATGGCTGTGGATTGCGTCTGAACGAGCTGACCTCCCTGAACGTATTTGATTTCACCCGGGACCATCAGGTTCGGGTAACCGGTAAAGGCAACAAACAACGGCTGCTGCCGGTCGGCAAAAAAGCCCGCGAAGCCATTGCGAAATGGCTTGAGGTAAGACGCCAATGGCTTACCAAAGAAGGCGAGTCTGCGCTGTTCATCAGCAAGCGACAAAACCGCATTTCGAATCGCCAGGTAGCAAACCGATTAAACGAAATGGCCAAACGCCAGGCAATGAGTCAGGGTGTAAACCCACACAAACTGCGCCATTCTTTTGCCACGCACGTACTAGAATCCAGCGGAGACTTGCGCGCAGTGCAGGAACTGCTTGGACACGCCAATTTGTCTACCACTCAGGTGTATACCCATTTGGATTTTCAGCATTTGGCTAAAGTGTACGACAACGCTCATCCTCGCGCCCGTAAAAAGTAATTCATCGTCTTCAGGAGTCTGTTATGCAATGTTATCGCCCGGTGCACCCGGTTAAAGCCCTAACCTTCGACCTGGATGACACCCTGTACAATAACGAGCCCATTATTCAGCAAGCTGATGCCGCCCTGAATCAAAAGATTCGGAACGATTATCCAGCACTCAGCGCAATGACCAACGACGACTGGTTTACCATTAAAAAAGCCCTCATTAACAAAAACCCGAAACTCGTATCAGACATGGGTAAATTGCGCTGGCAAACGTTATTTACCGCGTTAGGTAAAGCACAGCTACCTGATACTGAACGTGCTCAGGCGGCAAGTGAGTTGTTCGATTTTTTCTATGCTGCTCGCAGTGATTTCCAGGTCGCCCCGGACATTATCGCAGTAATGGAAAAGCTGGCTGAGAAAGTCCCGCTAGTCGCTATTACAAATGGCAACGTAGACACCGGCAAAATTGGCCTGGCACCATTTTTTAGCTTAACTCTACACGCCAGTGTGACCCGCCCTCGCAAACCCTACCCGGACATGTTTGAAGAAGCCATTGAGCACCTTTCGCTGCCTCCACAGCACATCATGCACGTTGGTGATAACCTGATCAAAGATGTGCTGGGTGCCCACAAAGTCGGTATGCAAACTGCCTGGCTCGCATGTAACCGGGAAATGGATTTACGCACAGAAAAACTGGCAGTCCTACCAGGGGTGCAGTTGTCCGAACTGGACGAGTTGTTGCTGATGGTAGACTAGATTCCGGCGCAAGGTGTCAATGGGTCCCGGCTCAAGGCTCAATAAGATCCCGGCGCAAGCTGTCAAAGGATCCCGGCGCAAGGCCGGGAAGGCGGGGGAGCGATATTCGGGACCTCAATAACCCCGCTTAATCCACCGGCTGATTGTCTTCCAGTACGTTTTGTTGCATGGAGTCACACGGGCGGCTGCAACAGGGACGGCCCACCACTTTGGCAGGTACACCCACCACCGTAACATGGGGAGGTACATCGTTCAGCACCACACTACCCGCGCCGACTTTAGATCCTTCGCCAATTTCAATGTTGCCCAGTACTTTCGCGCCTGAGCCCAACATAACGCCCTGACGAATCTTCGGATGGCGGTCACCGCTTTCATTCCCGGTACCGCCCAAGGTCACGTTTTGCAAAATCGAAACGTTGTCTTCAATAACGGCGGTCTCACCTACAACAATACCGGTCGCGTGGTCGAACATGACGCCTTTACCGATAGTCGCGGCGGGGTGAATATCCACGCCAAAGGCTTCGGAATTACGGCTTTGCAGGAATAGCGCTAATTGGTAGCGCTTCTGCTGCCACAGATAATGCGCAAGGCGATGCACCTGAACCGACTGGAACCCTTTAAAGTGAATTAATACCGTCATGTAATCTTTTACCGCTGGATCGCGATTAAAGATAGCGCGAATGTCCTCGATAGCCGCTTCAACAATGGCGGGCTCTAACAGGTAAGCTTCGTCGAACACTTCACGAATAGCCAACGCCGGCATAATATCGTCAGCCATTTTGTTCGACAGAATAAAGCTCAGCGACGACTCAAAATTATGGTGCGTTAGAATACAGGCATGAATAAAGCTCGCCAGTAGCGGTTCTTGCTCAACGATACGTTTTGCTTCGTGCTTTAGCGTTAGCCAAAAATCGGCTGTAGCGGTCATTGCTTGCATGTGACTTTCCCAATGTGTAAGGCGGACGACTGTTCCTGATAACGACGAGGAGATAGTGCCTGTTCAAAAAAATTCAAGCGCAGAAAACCCGTAAGCACAAGACAACATCGTTTTGAATGCTTAACAGGTCAACCATAATGAATACGCGAGAGCATACCATAAAGATGACTATAATTTCATCGTGTTGAATGAAGCGGTTTATTCACTTTGGCTTTAAGGTTTAATGCACTGCGCATTAATGGCATACTCTCACCATTAACTAACCCCTGAATAAAAATACAGGCATTTTCGATCTTATGGATGTCTCCGAGTTACTCGACGAATTAAACGATAAACAACGCGAAGCCGTTGCCGCCCCTTTGTCTAACAGCCTGATTCTGGCTGGAGCAGGCAGTGGTAAAACCCGTGTTCTGGTGCACCGCATCGCTTGGTTAATGCAGGTCGAGAACATCGCGCCTTACAGTATTCTGGCTGTAACCTTTACCAACAAGGCCGCCAGAGAGATGCGTGGGCGAATCGAAAGCCTCATGGGGCGTCCGCTCAATACCATGTGGATTGGTACATTCCACGGCCTCGCGCACCGTTTGCTGCGCGCCCACTACGCCGAAGCCAACTTACCGGAAAACTTCCAGATCCTGGATTCTGACGACCAATACCGGCTGGTGCGTCGCGTATTAAAAGCCATGAACCTGGACGAAAAACACTGGGCACCTCGTCAGATTCAGTGGTATATCAACGGCAATAAAGACGAAGGTCTGCGCCCGCAACACATTGAAACCCACGGCGATCACACGCAGCAGAAAATGCGCGATATCTATGCGGCGTATCAGGATGCTTGTGACCGCTCGGGGTTAGTCGACTTTGCAGAACTCTTACTGCGTGCCCACGAACTGTGGGTCAAGAACCCGGAACTACTCAGCCACTATCAACGCCGGTTCCGCGCGGTACTGGTCGACGAATTCCAGGATACCAACAACATACAGTACGCCTGGCTGCGTCTGCTATGCGGCCACGACAACAACATTATGATTGTGGGAGACGACGACCAGTCTATTTACGGCTGGCGTGGCGCAAATGTCGATAACATTCAGCACTTTTTGCGTGACTTTAACGACGCCACTACAATTCGTCTGGAACAAAATTACCGCTCTACCGGCACTATATTGAAAGCCGCCAACGCGGTCATTGAACACAATCAGGGGCGTTTGGGTAAAGAGTTGTGGACCGACGGTGACAATGGTGAACCCATTTCCATTTATGCCGGGTTCAACGAACTCGACGAAGCCCGGTTTATTATTTCGCAAATTGCCGACTGGCAGAACCAGGGCAATCAATTGCGTGAAAGTGCCATTTTATACCGCAACAACGCGCAATCACGTGTGCTGGAAGAGGCGTTGCTTCATCAAGGATTACCTTATCGAATATATGGCGGCTTGCGATTCTTCGAACGTCAGGAAATTAAAGACGCGCTGGGCTATATGCGTTTAGTGAGCCATGCCCACGATGACGCGGCTTTTGAACGAGTCGTTAATACTCCAAGCCGCGGATTAGGTGAACGTACGCTGGCCACAATCCGTGAGCACGCCCGCGTTCAGAACTGCTCAATGTGGCAGGCCAGCTTGCAGTTATTGCAGGACAAAGGCCTGAAAGGTCGCGCTGCTAATGCCCTTGAGCAGTTCATTAACCTTATTACTGCCATGGATGAGGCCTGCGCTGAACTGCCGTTAGAAGAACAAGCTGAATATGCCTTCAGGCAGTCCGGTTTGTATGCGATGTATCAGGCCGAGAAAGGTGAAAAAGCCCAGGCACGTCTGGAAAACTTAGAAGAACTGGTCACCGCCTGTAAGCAATTTGTAGTGCCGGAAGAAGCCGATGAGATGACACCACTGGCGGCATTCTTAGCTCATGCCTCATTGGAAGCAGGCGAAACCCAGGCTACCGGTGAGCAGGACGCAGTGCAGTTAATGACTATCCATACCGCAAAAGGTCTGGAGTTTCCGCTAGTCTTTATGGCTGGCGTGGAAGAAGGTATGTTCCCAAGCCAAATGACCAACGAAGAACCCGGTCGCATGGAAGAAGAACGCCGGCTCTGCTACGTAGGCATGACCCGCGCCATGAAGAAACTGTATATGACCTATGCAGAAATGCGCCGCCTGTACGGACAAGAAAAATACCACACTGCGTCACGTTTTTTGCGCGAAATTCCGGTAGAGTGCGTAGAAGAAATAAGACTCAAGACCACCGTTTCCCGCCCGGTGCCGAACCGCTTTAGTCGCTCAGTGTCTCACGAGAGTTTTGAACAAAGCGGCTTTACATTGGGACAACGAGTCCGACACAGAAAGTTTGGTGAAGGTGTTGTGCTAAACTATGAAGGTAGCGGTGATCACGCCAGAGTTCAGGTGAATTTTGACGAATTTGGCAGTAAGTGGTTGGTATTAAGTTTCGCGAAGCTTGAACCAGCATGAGGAAACCTCAATGCAACAAAAAGTCCTGATAATCGAAGACAGCAATACCAGTCTGGCTTTACTAAGGAAACTGGTGGAGAGAGCAGGACTTGAACCGATTGTTGCCACCACACTGGCAGAAGCGCGCCATATCTTTTTGCACAGTGATCCGGAACACTATTTGTGTGCCATTGTAGATTACCATTTGCCGGATGCCCCAAACGGCGAAGCCATCGATTATGCCATAGAGAGTTTCATTCCCACTATTGTGTCGACGGCTAAGCTCGATGCCGATACACGCAATCGGGTGTTGGCAAAAGATGTGGTTGATTACATACCCAAGGAAAATGCCCAGGTATTCGACTACCTGATGAGACTGCTGTCTCGTTTGGAAAAAAACAAAGGTATCGAAGTCATTGTGGCCGACCCGAAAAGGCAAAACCGTACCGCCATGGCAGCGTTATTGCGCCGGCATAACTTTATTACGCTGGAATGCGCCACAACTGAAGACGTAGAAACGCTCCTTGGCAAACACCCAAATGTTAAGCTCTTGCTTATTGACAGCGAAATAAAAGGCGAACTAGCCACGCAGTTTGTTGCCCATCTGCGCAAAACATACAGCAAAGAAACGCTGGCAATACTGGGCTTATCGGCCGACGAAAACAATTTGCTGTCAGCTCGCTTTATCAAAAGCGGCGCCAATGATTTTGTAAAAAAGCCGTTCTGCCACGAAGAATTACTATGCCGGATTATGCTAAACATCGACCTGATTGAAAAAGTCGAAACGATTCGGCGCACCGCGAACACCGATTACCTAACCGGACTGCCGAATCGCCGGCATTTCTTCTACACCGTAGACCAATATCAACAGACCCCAATGTCTCACCAGTCAGTTGCGCTGATCGATTTAGACCATTTTAAACAGATCAACGACAAATACGGCCACGATGCGGGTGACGCTGTGCTCAAAGCCGTCGCCAGACGCATTGCGAGTCACTGTGCCGATCTGGTCGTGTCGCGCTTTGGCGGTGAAGAATTTTGTGTGTATTTGCCCGACCTCCCCTCTGAAGCAGCAATAGAGAGAATCGAAGCGCTGCGCCAACACATTGCCTCAAAACCGGTGAACTTTCTGGACCAGATGTTACCCGTGACGGCCAGTATCGGGCTAACTACAGCATCGTCCACTAACGTTAATGAAATGCTTACCCGTGCTGACAAACTCTTGTATCAGGCGAAAACCGGCGGAAGGAATCAGGTGATTCACGACTAGTCCCGCACGATAGCTCTTTTTTCTTACCAAATATAAACAGCTTTTACCTATTTCTGCTTTGCCACGCCAGCAACCAATACCATTTGCCTAACATCATGATCAAAAAACACTCAACTTTTACTTGCATAAAACTTGACTACTCAAGTATTATGCAAGCACTTTAAATTGGAGGAATAAACAATGTCATCGCTGACACACCCAATGCAATTGATTTTGACTCTGGTGAAGACCCAGGGGCAGGTGTTAAAACCGCTGGAAAGTACCTTATCTGTTCACGGTATAAGTTTTACCGAATGGCTGGTAATGCACCGGTTAAGTCAATCCAGTGATCACACCATTAAACGCGTCTCACTGGCTGACGGTATCGGCGTGACCGCATCTGGCGTAACACGCTTACTATTACCCATGGAAAAAGTAGGTTGGGTAGAACGCGTAGCCAACGCCCGTGATGCCAGAGTAAGCCTGGTAAGGCTCACGCCCGCAGGACTCGAGGCCTATCAGCAGGCGACAAAGAGTATTGAGTACGCAGCTGAACGTGTAACCAACATGATGAACCAACAACAAGTTGAGCAATGCATGGGACTGCTTTCGAGCTTACACCTGTCGGCCATTGATGCAGCTCAACTCTCCTAACGACGCAGAATAACGAGACACGCATGGAAGACCTGACAAAGGGATCGATTCCCAAACACCTTATTAAACTTGCCGTGCCCATGGCTATTGGCATGCTGGTGCACACACTTTACCTCATGATCGATCTGTATTTCGTTGGACAGTTAGGTGAAACGTCGTTGGCCGGCGTAAGTGCAGCGGCCAATATATCCATGTTTGTTCTGGCACTGACGCAAATGCTGAACGTTGGCACTGCAACGCTGATTTCACATGCGGTGGGACGCAAAGACCAGGATGATGCCAATGTGCTCTTCAACCAATCCCTACTGATATCGGCACTGATGACCGCACTCATGTTAGCCATTGGCTACTCCCTGACAACCTCATACATGCAGATCATGAGCATGGACTCGTCAGTAAAGTCAGAGGGTGCGCAATACTTGTATTTCTTCTTGCCCAGTCTGGCCTTACAGTTCAGCATTGTTGCAATGACTGCAGCGATGCGCGGTACGGGTATTGTTAAGCCCGCGATGCAGGTACAAATGCTTTCATTATTGGTAAATATTGTACTTACCCCGATTCTAATTCATGGCTGGCTTACCGGCTATGCTATGGGTGTTGCGGGCGCGGGGCTTGCCAGCTCACTGTCTGCGCTGTTCGCCGTACTGATGCTGTGGCGCTACTTTAAACGAATGACACAATACGTCACGGTAGACAAAGCGCTGCTGACACCGAATCTCGACACATGGAAGCGCTTGTTCAAAGTAGGTTTCCCTGCAGGTGCAGAATTTCTGCTCATGTTCACGTATATGGCTTTAGTATACTGGGCAATACAAGGTTTCGGTGCCAGTGCAACAGCAGGCTTTGGGCTGGGCTCACGCGTCATGCAGGCACTGTTATTACCCGCCATGGCCATTGCCTTTGCGCTTCCCGCCGTTGCTGGCCAGAATTTTGGTGCGCAGTTACCTCACCGGGTTAAAGATGCATTTCGATATGCGTTATTCATTAGCTGTGGATTAATGGCCGGATTAACCGCATTGTGTTTATGGCAACCTGACTTATTGCTCGGCGGTTTCTCCAGTGACGCAGGCGTGCTCGCAGTAAGTGCGGGCTTTCTGGGAATAATCTGCTTTAACTTTATTCCTTCGGGTATCATCTTTAGCTGCTCAGGCACGTTTCAGGGTGTTGGTAATACCTGGCCTAGTTTATGGAGTTCCGCCACCCGCCTCGTGACCTTTGCAGTGCCGTTAATGTGGCTTACTTCGCAGCCTGATTTTTACGTGGAACAAGTGTGGTATTTATCGGTTGCTACGGTGTGCGTTCAAACTTGCCTGTCGCTCTTTTTAGTGAGGCGTATACTTAGATAGCCCTCAATTAGTGGAGGGCTGAGCCTGTGAATCCACATTTCGCTCTTTAAATTGATGTGGTTTACGAATAAAAGCAATATTGATGAACAACCCCTAACTCGTCCATATGAACGGGCCTGAACTTCAATGCATCTTTTGAGTCAATAAGAATGGCGTTAAGTGCGCTATTCGAAAGTTACAAAAAGTACGAGGTTTTCATTCTCCCCAGAGCCAGGTGAATTGAAAAGTTAGCTGAGTAGCTCATTAAAAAGTAGAAGCGCTCGCCCTCAATTTACTCTGTAACAGCGGCAACCACTTTACGCTGCTTCTTAAAGCCCCGCCAGGCATCAATGCTAAACAACAGCAAACCAACCCACACCAGGGCGAAAGTCGTTAATCGAGCCGGTTCCAGTGGCTCCTGATAAAGCCATACCGCCAGAATGAACATCAGCGTAGGGCCAATGTACTGAAACAGGCCCAGGGTAGTGAACAAGATACGTTTTGCCGCGGCATTAAAGGCCAGTAGTGGCATGGTCGTCACAACACCGGCAGCAAGCAGCCAGCCATTGAGCTCCCAGTCATTGGTAAGCATATTACTTTGCTCACCCGCGAACATTGCCCAGTACAATAGTGCAAAGGGTAACAAGACCAGAGTTTCCATAAAGAGGCCCGGCATAGGCTCTACCGGGATTTGCTTGCGGATTAAGCCGTAGACACTGAAGGTGCACGCCAGCGTTAACGCAATCCAGGGCAGCGTACCGTGCGCAACAATAATATTTACCACACCGGCGATGGCCAGTAATACAGCAAACTTTTGCAATGGCCGCAGGCGTTCCTGCAGAATCAACCGCCCGAGAAACACGTTAATAATGGGATTGATGTAATAGCCTAAACTGGCCTCCAGCATGTAGTTGCTGTTTATAGCCCATATGAATAGCAACCAGTTTGCGCCCAGCAATACGCTGGCCGCGGCCAGGCTTAGCATCAGTTTTTTGCTGGCAAAAATCGCCTTCATTTTGCCGATTTGCTTCAACACCACCAGCAATACGCACAGCAATAACGCCGACCATATCACCCGGTGCATTAAAATATCGGTAGGCGGAACCTCTGTAATTTGCTTGAAATACAGCGGTGCAATACCCCACATGGTATAAGCGGCAACCGCATAAAACATACCGGCTAAAGCAACTGGCTTGGCTGACACAACAGCTCCCTACAATAAAAACAGGCTACCAAGGCCCAGGAATGCAACAAATCCCACAATATCGGTAACCGTGGTGAGAATAACCGACCCGGAAAGCGCAGGATCGATTTTCAACTTATCTAACACCACAGGCAGCAATACACCGGCAAGGGCAGCGGCCAGAATATTCATAAATATCGCCAGGCAGATCACCAAGCCCAGCAGCGGGTCACTAAACCAGAAAAACGCCACAATGCCGATGACTAACGCCCAGATAACGCCGTTTACCCCACCGACTTTCAGCTCCTTGGTCATCAGGGCTTTAAGGTTTGCGCCGGTAACCTGGCCTAATGCCAGCCCCCGTACAATCAGTGTTAACGTCTGACTCCCGGCAATCCCGCCCATACTTGCTACCACAGGCATTAGCACGGCCAGCGCCACAACTTGCTGTAAGGTTGCTTCGAACAACCCAATAAACCAGGAAGCCAGAAATGCGGTGAGCAGGTTGATCCCCAACCACAACGCGCGACTGCGGGCACTTTTAGCGACAGGCGCAAATAAATCCTCGTCTTCATCCATACCCGCGGTGGCCATCACCTGACGTTCATAGTTTTCATTGACCAGTTCACTGGCACTTAAAATGTCGACCCGGCCTAATAGTTTGTTGGTATCGTCGACCACCGGCAACGCAGAAAAGCCACTACGCTGAACCTGCAAAGACGCGGTAGTACTGTCGTCAGAGCCTTTAATTACCGGAATAAACTCCTCGGTAAGTTCCACCAACGGCAAATGCTCTGGTGCACCGAACACTTTGGTTAGCTTCACAGCGGCAGAAAACTGTCCGGAACGGTTGATCAAAAAGATCGTATCACAATGCTGTGGCACATTACGGCGAATACGGCGCAAACCGTCGCGTACTTTGGCATTTAATGGCATTGCCAGTACGTCATGCGAAATCCAGTGACCAATTTGCTCGTCAGGAAACTGTGTCGCGTCGCGGAAGTAGCCCTGTTGCTGGTCGTCCAGTGCCTGAAATGCCAGCTCCATCAGCTTGGCAGGCAATGAATCCATCAGCTCGAGTAAGTCCTCGGCGTCAATACCAGTGAGGATTTTGCTCCACTGATCGTCCTCGGTGGCTGAAATCAGCACTTCACGAGGGTCGCTCCGCATTTCTACCAGCACGTCAATTTTGCGGTCATCCGGCAGGGCTTCCCACAACGACAAACGCTCTTCAACCGGCAGTGATTCAAGTAGCGTTGCTATTTCTACATGTTCTGCGGGCAGTAACGATTCCGCCACCGATTGCATGTCATCATTTCCATTGTCGGCAACAATTTCTTCAATCAGATTAGGTAATGGTTCGGCCATAGCGCACTCCGCCTAGGTACAAGTTAACTGGGCGTCACTATAGCACTTTTCCTTAAATTCCGAATGGGAAAAACTGATCTTAAAAAGGCCTGATAATTTCCTCAAAAACGCGTAAAATCTTCGCCCAATGATAGCGACATCCCCATCCCCTGCTCCACAGTCAGATTTCCCCTCGGACAACACCGAGGCGCTCGCGCGTGCCCAACAAGTATTGGAAGATACCTTCGGCTATCGCGAGTTCCGCGATGGGCAAGCTGAAGTCATAGCACAACTGATTGACGGCGCAGATGCGTTGGTATTGTTACCCACTGGTGGCGGAAAATCGCTGTGTTACCAGATCCCGGCCATGGTACGCGATGGCACGGGCATTGTGGTGTCGCCTCTCATTTCTCTCATGCAGGATCAGGTTGAACAACTACGCGAAGCCGGTGTAAAAGCGGCTTATATCAATTCGAGCCTGGATCCGGAAACACTACACAGTACTACGCAAGGGTTGAAAGACGGCGAATACGACATGGTGTATGTGTCGCCTGAACGTTTGTTACAACCGTATTTTCTGAATATGCTGGCATCGTTACCGATTGCCTTATTCGCGGTGGACGAAGCGCATTGTGTATCCCACTGGGGCCACGATTTCCGTCAGGATTACCGGGGCTTAGGCTTACTCAAGCAGCGCTTCCCGAATGTGCCCCTCATTGGTTTAACCGCCACGGCAGACACCACCACGCAGCAGGATATCCTGCTTCAGTTAGGATTAATCGATCCACTGGTGTATCGGGGAAGCTTCGACAGACCCAATATTCGCTACAGGGTGGTACCAAAATACAAAGCATTCGACCAGATTGTTACTTATATCAAGCAACAGGATGGCAGCGGGATTATTTACTGTAATTCACGCGCCAAGGTGGATGATTTAAACGCCAAGCTTCACCGCCAGGGCATGCGTTGCGCGGCCTATCACGCGGGTATGGAGGCAGATGAACGCGCCTTTGTTCAGCGGCAGTTTATTACCGATAAAATCGACATTGTGGTCGCCACGGTCGCTTTTGGTATGGGCATCAATAAATCCAACGTTCGCTACGTTGTTCACCATGACGTGCCGCGTAGCATTGAGAGCTATTATCAGGAAACCGGCCGGGCCGGGCGTGACGGTTTGCCTGCGGAAGCCATGTTGCTGTTCGACGAAAAAGACAGTGCACGGGTGAAGCAATGGATTGACCAGGGCGAAAATGCCGAGCGCAATGCGATTGAACTCCAGAAGTTCAGTGCCATGGAATCGTTCTCGGAAGCACAGACCTGCCGTCGTCAGGTACTGCTGAACTACTTTTCGCAATTCAGTGACAAAGCCTGTGGTAACTGTGATATCTGTTTGGATCCGCCCCGTCCGTTCGATGGACTGGTGACGGCACAGATGGTGCTCAGCTGTATTCTTCGACTGGAGCAACGCTTTGCCACACAATACGTCATTGACGTGCTGCGCGGTAAATCACACAAACGCATTCAGGAATCCGGCCACGAAAAGCTCTCGACCTGGGGGATTGGTAAGTCGCAAAGCGACCAGTACTGGCACAATATTATTAACCAGTTAATTCACCGGGGCTATGTACGTATCGATGTTGCTAACCATGCAGTGTTACGTTTGACAGAAGCCGCCCGGGCAGTATTAAAAGGCGAAGTCCCAGTGGAACTGGCGACACCACGATTGGAAATCAAACAGGATAAGCCCGCGCGCGGCGCCCTGAAAAACTACGACAAAGCCCTGTTTGCTCGTCTGAAACATTTGCGAAAAGTCCTTGCTCAGGAGCACGATGTACCGCCTTTTGTTATTTTCAGTGATGCGACTTTGGCTGAAATGTCAGACGCCAAACCCACCAGCGAAGCCCAACTGCTTGAAGTCAGTGGCGTGGGCAAAACCAAACTGCAGCGGTACGGCGACGCCTTTTTACAACTGATTCAGGACTATCTGGAACGCGACGACTAAGTCACCGCGCTTTTAACCCCTTACAATGTCCCATTTGATACGAAGCGAACAAGGCTACGCGTAAGCGTATTCACCGCCTTTTTCCAGCCCCCGCTGGTAGGCTTCACGCGCGTGTATTTGTTGAACAAATGCGTCTATGCCCGGATACAGACCTTTTCCAACACGCCCTTGCATTGCCTCAAGCGGGAAGCTCATCTGGAAGTCTGCGCCGCTCAGTGCATCGCCGGCAAACCACTCGTGATCAGACAGGTAGTCATTCACGTATCTCAGGCTTTGTTCCAGGTTTGGGCCGTAATAGGCAGCAATAATGCCGTCGACCAGCTTGTTTACAATAGGCTTAATGAAAAACGGACCTGCTTTTTCCTTAGCCTTGCCGAGCACGAGGCGGGCAACTAACGGTGGCATCAGACTTCCTTCCGCAAAGTGCATCCAGAAACGATATTGGATTAAATCTGCCGTAGACGCCGGTTTTAAATGAGGCGCATAGGTGTCTACCAGAAACTCAATAATGGCCCCGGATTCCGCCAACACCAGATCGCCATGAGTTAGCACCGGCGAGCGACCTAGTGCGTGCACGTCTTTCAGCGCGGCCGGAGCCAGATTCGTTTTTGCATCGCGCTGATAGTGTTTCACCGTGTACGCAAGTCCCAGTTCTTCCAGAAGCCAGAGAATACGCTGAGAGCGGCTGTTGTTAAGATGGTGAAGTACGATTTCCGGTGAAGTTGTCATGATGGCTCCTTTAATATAAACCTATTGTATACGCCCAGGCACCGCAAACCGATCAACAGATTGTTTGATTACGGAAATGCGCATCTCAATGATAGGATACGCACATAATCAGTATTTGGGTTTTCTATGCAGCTAAGTCACCATTACGCCACCGACCTGTCTGAAACCGTCAGTGCAGTCACACCACAACCGCTCAGCGATTTGACTTTATGCCTGACAAATACGGCACTGGCAGAGCAATTCAATTTACCAACCGACTGGTTTACCGACCAGGGGATCATTGAACAGATTTTTTCTGAGCAGGGCGCCCTCGGTAAACAGGCGGTGGCGCAAAAGTATGGCGGACACCAGTTTGGTCAGTGGAATCCGTATCTGGGTGATGGGCGTGGGTTACTGCTTGGCGAAGTGACCGATGACAAGGGGGCGCAATTTGATCTGCATCTCAAAGGTGCGGGGCAGACGCCTTATTCCCGTCATGCCGATGGCCGGGCCGTATTGCGCTCAACGTTACGGGAATACATTGGTTCTGAAGCCTTGCATCATCTCGGCATTCCGTCGTCACGTTCGTTGTGTATGTTCACAAGCAATGAACGCGTATACCGGGAACTACCCGAGCCGGGTGCCATGATGATTAGAATGGCGCCCAGTCACCTGCGCTTCGGGCACTTCGAATACTACTTTCACAGCAAAGAGTTCGACATTTTAGACAAGCTCATGGACTTCACCCTGACACGCCATTTCCCGGACTGTGCGTCGCAGGCAGAACCCCACAAAGCCTTGTTGAAAGCAATTACATTACGCACTGCCAGAATGGTAGCCTTGTGGCAGGTACATGGGTTTGTGCATGGGGTTATGAACACCGACAACATGTCGATTCACGGCATTACTTTCGACTATGGCCCGTATGCATTTATGGAGCAATTTAAATCGGACGCGGTGTTTAATCATTCTGATCACGAAGGTCGCTATGCTTTTGATCGCCAGCCCGGAATTGCCCTGTGGAACTTAAATGCCATGGCGTACGCGTTTTCTCGCTACATGAGTATTGATGATATCAAAGACTGCCTGACGCAGTTTGAACCTGCTTTTTTAGCTGTGTATCGCCAAACCATGCTGGCGCGTATCGGCTTAGACAACGACAAAGAGCACGAGGCTTGTCTGAATCAGTGGCTCGCGATGCTGGCTCAAAACCCTATCGACTACACGCAAAGCTTCAGATGGCTTGCCAGTACCGACCACGACGCATTAACACCGGCGCTGCGCGATCACTTTATCGACCGCAATGCCTTTGACGGATGGTGGCAGGACTATCGTCAGCGCCGCCAGTCTTCTACTGAGAGCCAGGCAAGCATGCTAGCCAGAAACCCTGCGGTGATTGCCCGTACCCATACCCTGCAGCAAGCCATTGCAGCGGCAGAACAAGGCGATTTTTCGATTGCAAAGCAATTGTTGCTAGCGTTGCAGACGCCGTATCAGTCGACAACAGCAAGCGAGCCTTTTGAACAGCCGGATGACAGCAGCGAAACAGTGAGTTTGTCATGCAGCAGTTAACCACGCAATGCCTCACTGAAGCACTCAGCTTAAGCGACAATGGCCAACTGATGATTAACCTTCCCTTGCCAGCCACACCGCTGGCATTTACCCGTTTATGTGAAGGACTCGGCAAGGTTTTCGACCAGCCGCCCACGGAGTTGGAATGGGGCGCAGACCGGGCGCAGGCTCGATATTTACTCCCCGATATGGATTTGTTACTGCAAGCCGAATGGTTGTGCGAGGCCATGTGGCTCACCCCGTCGGGTTACACACAGGATTACCAAAACGCCACTGAGGCGCTGCAAGCATTGCTCTGCCGCGTGGCTAATGAATGAAAAAAGTGCTATATTAAATCAGTTACAGGCCTTGCAATGGGCCGCCCAACCCCCATATAGCACAGTCAGATTTAAACCGGCATTGAGTTTCATGACCAGTACATCCCCACAGTATCGTTTTGTTAGCGCAGCCAAACTCCCCACCCGCAAAGGCGAGTTTACCATTCATGGTTTTGTCGAAGAGGGTGGCACTGAACACGTTGCTCTGTCTTATGGTTCCTGGCAACCCGACGACGTTGTGCCGATTCGTATCCACTCAGAATGTTTAACCGGCGACGCCTTATTTTCAACGCGTTGCGATTGTGGCTTCCAGTTGGAACGGGCAATGGAAAACATTGTGGAGCGTGGTTACGGTGTATTGCTATACTTGCGCCAGGAAGGTCGGGGCATTGGTTTAATCAACAAAATCCGCGCATACCACCTGCAGGACAATGGCATGGACACGGTAGAAGCAAACGAACACCTCGGATTTGATGCCGACATGCGTACCTACGACATGTGTAAAGTGATGCTGGATACCCTGAAGGTCAAAAACGTTGAGCTTATGACCAACAATCCCCGCAAAACAGCAGCGCTGGAAGCGTTAGGAATTAATGTGGTCGCGCGTAAACCCATTGATCACGGCGTAACCAAAGACAACAAACACTATATCCGCACCAAAACCGAAAAGCTGGGTCATGCATTTGATCCGCATGTCCTCGGTGACTAACGCCCGCTAACGGGCGTGTAAACCTGAACCAACGGGTTGTGTTTGGTTCAGGTAAAGTTAATTTACCCACGCGTATAACGGTATACAGACCAATTACACAGCGCATTTGCGCGAGGAGTCTGTATGCACAAACGCATCCTGTCTTTGATTTTGATTTCCCTGCTGGGAAGCACACAGGTTCAGGCCATGAGCGCCCCTGAATCAACCGAACTGGTGCAGAGCCAACGCGTCTCTGAAGCCGAGCTCGACGCCCTGCTCGCCCCGATTGCCTTGTACCCTGATTCTGTGGTTACCCATATTCTGATAGCCAGTACCTACCCGCTGCAGGTCATTGATGCCCAGCGCTGGCAGCAGAGCAATGACAATCTCAGTGACGATACGCTGGCCGAGCTGCTTGAAACTAAAACCTGGGATCCCAGCGTGAAGGCCCTGGTGCCATTTCCGGATATTCTGTCGCGCATGAGTCAGGACCTGAACTGGCTGGAATCAGTAGGTGATGCTGTACTCACCGATGAGGACTGGGTACTGGACCGGGTCCAGGCACTGCGTTTACAAGCCTGGCAGCACGGTAACCTTGAAACCAACGACTACCAGCGCGTTAGCTACGAAGACAGGGTCATTGTTATAGAGCCGCGTCAGCCTCGCGTAGTGTATGTGCCCTATTATGATCCAATGATCACCTATGGTCACTGGCACCACCCAATCGCTCCGGTGATTTGGCCGGGCTATGTGAACGTGCGCTTACATCATGGCTTTTACTGGGGAAGTCGGGTCACCATTGGCGCGGGCTTTTACTTCGGGCATATATTCTGGCCAGACCGCCATATTGTTGTTAGTCACAGAACCGTTCATCACTACCCAAGTGTGTCTTACCGTAAGCGTTACAACGTGCGGGAATACCATCGTTGGCAACACAATAGTGCCAACCGACATGCCCGCTATTCGCACCGCGTGGTTGAACGTAAGCCGTCGGTAATTAAGCAGCACAAGACCGTGCGTTATCATTCGGCACAAGCGCCTGACAGAAGCCTGGTTCGCCCTGTGGTTCACCAGCAAAGAATAGAGAAAAAGCTTAAACAGCAAGCGCATAAGCCGACCGCTCGCGAACAGCAAAAACGTTATACCCAGGTCAATAAGCCTCAACGCCAGGCCGCTGAGCACCGGGCAGTGAACCCACAACGTGCACACCCAAATGTCGCGCAGCAACACAAACCAACGCAGCCGGTACATTCTAAACCCGGTAAGCTGCAATACAAACAGGAAAAGCACGAGCGAAAGGTGAAGCGCGAAACGACAGCGCACCGTCAACCGTCGCAGCAACGTCAGGCGTCTAAGCAACGCCAGGTAAAACAGTCTCAGCGTCAAAGCGCGTCGCATAATAACAGGCAACACTCTAAGCAACACTAACTGCAAAGTAATAAGGCATACCTCGGTATGCCTTATTTTTGTCACTTTATTTTATTAGACATATATCGCAAGTAAGCACTTACAAAGCACTGAGGAGAGTGCGTATCCAGATTAAAATACAACGACGGTTCAATGAGCTCTAACTCAATAATGCACCACTGTCCGTTGTGTTGAAGCAAGTCTACCCGGGCATACAAATACTCAGTTGGCATCGCCTGCAAAGCCAGCTCTGCACTGTTTAGCATTGCCTGATCAGGAGATATCACTGCCAGACTGCCACCGTGCTCTTCCTGCACCCGAAAGTCACCTTGTTTAGGCGTTTTCAGAATGGCATGGCTTAGCTCACCTGCAAAATAAAATAACGACACTTCGCCCTGTTCAACAACACTGGTCACAAACGGCTGAACCATAGCTGGACGACGGGCAAAGACAGCAGCCAGTGTGTCTTGCTGAGCCGACAACGATTCGCGCGTTAAACGGTAAGTATCGTCGGCATTTGCACTGATACACGGCTTGATGACAATCTCATCGCAATCGAAATCGGCAAAAGCACCGGCGAGTGAGTCATGATCGTAGTCATCAAGCCAAATAGTCGGTAGTACAGCCACTGCACTGGCTTCCAGGTCTCGCAAATAGCGCTTATCCAGATTCCATTGCATCAGCGCTAACGGGTTTATCAGCTGAGTTTGCCCTGCAATCCGCTCCAGGCAAGCCATAAAGGCCTCTGGTGCCTGCTGATAGTCCCACGGACTGCGCACAATAACCGACTCATAGTCACTGTAATCCCAACTGCTGTTGCGCCACGACACGGTTTCGACGTCATAGCCATTATTGGCAAACGGCTCGATGAGTAGGTCGTCGTATACAAAAAAGTCTTCCAGGCTGTCCATCGACAGAAACGCGATTTTTTTCATGGGATCAGATTTCTATCAACAGGCCGTTTGGCGTGATTTCGACTCGCTTGGGCTGCCGGATACCCCAGGCCGATAAGTCTAACTGTTCGAAGTCGAGCAACAGGATTACCGGGAAGCGATTGCCTTCCATTCGCTTCAGGCTGTTTAACAGCGACTCGGGTACCAGATTACCGTGTTCGGCCCACTCGAGTTCATCCAGTGTCGGCTCTTTGATTTGCAACTGACCCAATTGCGCGTGATAGAACAATTCACCCGACAATGTCGCTGTGGCTTTTAGCTGTAAACCATCCCGCTCTGCCAGGACGGTCACGTTCACACTGATTTCATCTTCCAGCGGATCAAGGTCGACAGCAGGGTTAGAAAATGTGAACTGGGTGTCTTCATACACCCGGGTTTGCGGAAATACAGCAGACACCATGGCGTTTAGCTGTGACTCAGACAAGGTAAGCATAAATGCGTGTGCCTGATGCATACCGCCAACGGCCCACAAACAAAGCGCCAATGCGCCGGCAAAGAGGTACTTCATAGATTCATAGACACCAGTAAATTTGCCGCATTCTAACATGTTTTTGTATAAAAGAATTGCCCCGCCAGAGGCTGCGCCAGTATTATGTGGCGCAAATACATCCAACGGTTTTAACCATGCAAACATTTGAACAAGTTAAAAACTTTTTATCTACAGAGTTATTTACCCTGTTCGACATCACGTTTACTACTGGCGGGCTGATAGCCGTGCCACTGCTGTATGTGGTTGGCATCTGGGTGATTCGAAAACTCGCGCACCTGGCAACCTATCGCCTGCGCTCGTCCGGTGCCAGCCCCGATACCATTCACCTGTTTAAACGTATTTTCTATATCCTGGCCATGGCTATTCTGGTCGTCACGTCGCTGGATATGATGAATGTGCCACTGACTGCGTTCGCCTTTTTATCGGGCGCCGTAGCGATTGGTGTGGGTTTTGGTGCGCAAAACATTATCAATAACTTCATCTCTGGCTGGATACTCATGTGGGAACGCCCCATCCGCATCGGAGATGTACTGGAGGTCGACGGCGCGCGCGGCGTGGTGGAAGCTATTAATACTCGTTCAACACGAATCCGCCGTGTCGACGGAGTACACATGCTTATTCCGAACAGCAAACTGTTGGAAAACACGGTGATCAACTGGACGCTGATCGATTTGCTTACCCGAACCACCGTAAAAGTCGGCGTGGCATATGGCTCAGACTGTAAGCTGGTTGCCAGTCTTATAGAACAAGCAGTACTGGAACAAACTGAAATTTTGCCCGAACCCAAACCCATTGTGATTTTTGATGACTTTGGCGATAACGCTTTAATTTTTGAGGTGTATTTTTGGATCAATGCCACGGCAGAGCGCGATTTACGCAAAATACGCAGTGACATTCGCTTTACCATCGACGGACTGTTTAACCAACACAACATCGTTATTGCCTACCCGCAGCGCGATGTGCATTTGGATGGTACGTTACAACTTGTTCAATCTCCTAAGGAAAATGCATGAGCAATGCAGACCAGGCCTTTTTATGGGCGTACGACATTGGCGCTGACGGCACCATTGCCACGGTAGATAAAGCAGCCATCACCACACCGATTGCCCCTAACACCTATCGATGGGTTCATTTGCAGTCTGACGAGTCTGATGCCGAGCAACTATTAGATACCCTCGCGTTGCCGTCTTCAGTGGCCGATAGCCTGATGGCATTGCAGACCCGTCCGCGCGTACTACCAATAAAAGAAGGCGCGTTGATTTTCCTGCGTGGCATTAACGCAAATCCAGGTGCCGACCCGGATGATATGGTGTCATTGCGCTTGTGGTTAACCCCAACCCTGATGGTGACCGCGCGACGTCAGAACCGTCGTCTGATGAGTGTGCAGGACACCCGGGAAATGATTGAAAGCGGCGAAGCCCCGGCGACGACTGCTGAGCTGCTAGTCACTTTGCTTACCCGCATAGCCGACCGCATACACGACAAAATCGAAGATATTGACGAACAGCTTGCTCAATACGAAACAGCTGATGCCCTGAATAAACAGGATCGACAACAGCTCGCTATGTTACGTCGACAAACCGCGATTATTCGACGCCACCTGGCACCGCAACGCGATGCCCTGGACACGCTGATTCGACTGCCAAACCTGATCAACGACAGCTTGATTTTTGAATTGCGCGACCAAGCCGACCGCATGACCCGTTACGTTGAAGATCTCGACCTGGCAAGGGAACGTTCACTAGTATTGCAGGACGAATTACGCAACCAAATAGCTGATCAACAAGGCATTCGCATGTATGTGCTGTCGATGATCACAGCCATATTTTTACCACTGTCTTTTTTAACCGGTGTATTTGGTATGAACGTGGCCGGCCTGCCAGGTACCGAAGCCCCTGATGCCTTTACAACGCTCATGATGGCTATGGGCGGGATTGCCGTTGTCATGCTCATTGCCATGCTATGGAAACGCTGGCTATAGATTGCAAACAAACCATTCAAAGCGGGCAAACAATGCCCGCCTTCATACTTTTGGTTAATCGACTGATCCTTTTCCTTATTTAATAATTACTTACTTCGCTATTACTGTCTTTGAATCTCGTTTACTTTTTCTCATGGTCAGTTGATTCGAATCAAGGCGTCCTTTGCTGACGCAGCTTAAGCTGTGTGAATTAACTGGCGAGTTGTAAATGCTGTCCTACACTTAGCGTGTAACGGGCAAATTGGAGTGTGTTGTATGTTCTCTTGGGTTAAAGAAGGCCATCAAATATTCAGAGTTATTCTGATTGTTCAGTTGGTTATCTCAGTAGTCATCGGATTGATTACCGGCGAGCTAATGATAGCGTTCTGGCTGGGTATTCCGATTATCGCACTCCCTTTGTACCTTAGCTATGCTAACCCGGAATCAGAGATAAGCGGACATGCTGTTGGCATTGGCGTTCAGTTGATGACGGCACTGCACATCCATCAGGCATTTGGGCTTATCGAAATTCATTTCGAAATCTTTGTTCTGCTCGCCATGCTGGCCTACTTCCGCAACTGGCGCATCATTGCAACGTCAACTGCGACGGTAGCGGTGCACCACATTTTATTCTTTTTCATGCAAGCAGGCGGTTCCGATGTATTCATTTTCGAAGAAAACCACATCACCTTCTCCATTTTGTTATTGCATGCCGCGTTTGCCCTTGCAGAGGGCCTGACCCTGATGTACATGACCAAACGCAGTCATGAAGACGGTGTAGGGGGTGCGTTGCTGGAGTCCGCCATTGCAGACATCATTCGCGACAAAGAAAGCCTCAACCTCAAGGTGAAAATAGACAAATCGGTGCCAGTAATGCGCACTTTTGACGAACTACTGGACGCCATACGCCAGTTGGTCAGCGATGCAGCTAAACTGGCTGACGACGTGGCCGACACCAGTACATTTATGCAGAAAGCAACCCGGGAATTAAGTGAGCACGCCCAGCAGAGTCACCAGGAAATCGGTAGTATTTCCGCCGCATCGGAAGAAATTGCGGTCACCATGCAAGATACATCTGAGCGCACTAACGCAGCCAATGACATCACTCAGGAAGCCAAAGCGAACACCTCAGAGTCGAGAACGTCTGTTGAAAGTACCAAGACCACCATTAGCTCATTGCGCGACAGATTAAACAGTGCCGCACAAACCAACCAGGAGCTGAACGAGCGATGCGCCAGTATCTCTGATTCCATGCGTTCAATTACCGCCGTAGCGGAACAAACTAACCTGCTTGCACTTAACGCAGCCATTGAATCGGCCCGTGCCGGCGAGCACGGCCGGGGCTTCGCCGTCGTTGCTGACGAAGTCCGCACCCTGGCAATACGCTCTAAAGAAAGTGCCGACGAGATTTCTACCATCACCGAGCAATTGGTGGCCAGCACAGCGTCGTCAGTGACGCAGATGAATCAGTGCATCGAACTGGTTGACGAAGCAGTAAGCGCATCAGACCGCGCAGCCACGCACATGCAAGGCATCGAATCTAAAATCCAGGCGGCCTCGGACAACATGATGGAAGTCGCAACCTCGGCGGTTGAACAGGAAACTGCGTCCTCATCGATAGCGGCCAGCACGGCAAAAATTTACGAGCTGGCGACCCAGGAAGCGCGTACCGCCGCGGAACTGGAGCAAAAGTCGCAATCGTTGGCCACTCTGTGTCAGACACTGCAAACCATGGTAAGACGTTTTGTAGTGTAATGAGCAGCCGTACAACAACGATACTGGTTGGCGTTTGGGCAACCGCGATATTGGTTGCCCTGCTCATAGCTAACAGCAATCAGATGCAGGACTTTGATCCAGACGCCTCACTGGCACAAGCTGCCAGCCAGCAGGACTTCGATAGTGCCTTCACAGGCATGTTGCAAGAGGCAGGTGTGAGCAACGGCTCTATTGTGCATCTTAGTGCTGACAGCAATTGCTTTTGCAATGACCTTAGCAAGGGCCATCAATACGATATAACCCAATCACTCGCCGACAAAGGCTATGAGTTTCACACCTTGTCGCTGTCTGAAAATCCGGCTATTAGCAAACTCATCAGCCACTTCCCCGCCCTTGCTGTTATCGATAACAACGGTAATCTGCGCTATGTTGGCCCTTATGCAACGGGTTTTGGCTGCTTTACGGGCAATGACTTAGTGGACGATATTGCCCGAATCGCCACCACTGAGCAGTACTTCGGGGCTACGGTAAACACTGAGGCCCGCGGGTGTTTTTGTAATGTGTAGACACGCAGTTATTTCATAAAATAGATAGTCAAAAATTGATTCACTAATCAGCCTTACCCAATTTTCTATATAGCTACTGTCTACAGGGCACAATAATCCACATCGGCACTAATTCCTTTTTTCTGGACTTTCATCTCCCCAATGAGGCAAACAATAGTCCAAAAGCACTCGCTGATATTTTAAGGGAACTTTGCAATTAGAATATTCACTAAAGCTTTGTAAACAACTGGTGTAACAAGGATGACAACCCAATGCTACCCGTTATTCAGCGCAATCCCGATTCCTTACCCGGACATCCAAATAGACAGCGCAAGTTAAAATCATGGATATTGGTATTGCCGGTGTGTTTCCTTGCGCTTCCCTTTGCGGCATACGCTAACGCAGGCGTGCCCATGCTATTTCTGGCGATGCCTGCCCTGCTCATGTCGCTGTTACCCATTATCTTTATCGAGTCCGTTTATTGTGCGCAGCGATTGTCTTTGTCCTTCGGACAGTCATTAAAAACAGTGAGCATATCCAACCTTGCTTCAACGCTGGTTGGCATTCCTGTTACCTGGTTACTGCTGGTCGGCGTTCAAATAGCGACAAGCGGAGGCAGGGCTTACGGCATAGACTCCCCCGTTGAAAAAGTGCTTGCGGTTACCTGGCAAGCCCCTTGGTTGCTCCCTTACGAGACCGATCTGCATTGGATGATACCGGCTGCAGGCTTGGTACTGCTGGTACCTTTTTATTTTGCGTCCTGGTGGTCAGAATTCTGGGTAGCAAAGAAATTGAATACCCTACTCCCCACGTCAGACGTCAAACTTGCAGTAAGAAACGCCAACCGCATAACCTATTGTCTACTTGCCGGCTGGCCGATTGCGTCCTGGTTAGCTAACGTTGCAATGAAATAAGCAACGGCTGCACGACTACGCCAAGACACTCAGCTAATGGCTGGTATCGTCTCCGTGCAGCCCCTTGATATGCGCAACCACACTACGACCCAGCGCACTCAGGTTATAACCGCCTTCCAGCATACTCACAATGCGCCCATGACAAACCTTGTCGGCGACTTTGCGCAGTTGCTGGCTGACCCAATGGTAGTCTTCTTCACGCAGGCGTAATTGACCCATATGATCTTCGGCATGAGCATCGAATCCGGCGCTGATCAGAATAAGTTGAGGCTGGTAGTTAATCAGCGCGTCGAACCAGTAACTCACGGCTTTGCGAAAGGCTTCGCCGTTTGCGCCGGCCTCAAGCGGAGCACACAGAATATTACTGGCAGATACAGGCGAGCCACTGTGCGGGTAAAACGGGTGCTGAAATGAGGAACACATCATAATTCTCTGATCACCCGCTATGATATGCTCGGTGCCATTACCGTGGTGAACATCGAAATCCACTATCGCGACGCGTGACAAGTCGTATTTCTTCACCGCATAGCGCGCGGCTACCGCAATGTTGTTAAACAGGCAGAATCCCATTGCGTTGTCGTATTCAGCGTGGTGACCAGGCGGTCTAACTGCACAAAATGCCTGACGGTTCTCACCGTCCATCACCCAGTCAACAGCGTCACAACCAGCGCCGGCGGCATACAATGCTGCGCTCAGCGTAATGGGTGTCATGCCGGTATCCTGTTCCAGCCAAATCACACCGGTTTTAGGTGCCCGCTGAAAAATACTGTCCACGTAGTAAGGGTCATGGGCAAGCGCCAGGTTCTCACGCTTAACCGGTTTTGCATCGGCGTGCTGACACACCATGTCCAGCCCCGACGACAGCAATTGATCATCAATGGCGTACAAGCGGTCGGGATGCTCCGGGTGCTCTCCTGACACATCGTGATGCACACAGTCTTTGCCGCGAAAGATTTTGATGGTCATGCGCTTTTCTCCTGGCTTGCTTCCTGTAGGGGTAGAGCCAGTTCAACTTCGCTCGGATCACCGCTGAACAGTCGTTTAAATCCGTGGTGTTCAAAAATGGCTATCATGGGTTTATTGTCGGCACGGCAGAACGCCAGCATCTTGTTGATATTGCGCTTTTGCGCGATATCAATGAGGGTGGTCAGTAGCTTGCTGGCCATGCCTTTACCCTGCTGGGTTTCCCGGGTTACAAAGGCCGCTTCACAAGTATTGTCGTGCTCGTTGTAATAGAACCGGCCAACGGCGTGAATGGTAATTCGCGATCCTTCCTGACGCACAATGCACAAGGCCGCATCTGAACTTTGATCCACACTCACCAAATTACAGGATTTCTCACGCGACATTTGTTTGGGATCGTAGTTGTAACGCAGTCGCAGTGTTTCCTTGGTATGCGAATAGAAGAACTCCTGCAATCGGCGCTCATCTGCCGGATTGAGCGGACGCAAATAGAACTTCTCGCCGTTCACTACCATTTTATGCAGCTGGATGGCACCCAGCTCAGGAATATCGGTGGGGTATTTCTGTTGGTAGTGCGGCACCCAATAGTTTTGACGCACTTCTGCCAGCAACTTGGCGCGGAATTTAGGGTGAGCCACCCGAATCAACTCCAGCGCTCGCTCGCGAATACTTTTTCCACGCAGCGAGGCAATACCATACTCGGTAACAATGTAGTGAACATTACCACGAGAGGTTACAACGCCTGAGCCCTCTGTAATGTATGGTACAATACGCGACACGGTTTCGTTTTTAGCGGTAGAGGGCAAGGCAATAATCGGCTTACCGCCTTTGCTCATGGACGCACCTGAAACAAAGTCGACCTGACCACCAATACCACTATAAAAATCAAACCCTAGAGAATCGGCCACCACCTGTCCGGTTAAGTCCACTTCCAGCGCACTGTTAATGGCAATCATGTTGTCATTTTTAGCGATGTTAGTGGGTTTATTCACATAGCTACTGGGGTAAAACTCAATATGCGGGTTGTTATTCACAAAGTCATACAGCTTGCGACTACCAATACAAAAACTGGTAACAACTTTGCCAGGGTGAAAGGTTTTCTTTCGGTTGCTGATAGCGCCCGAGGCAATGATTTCCATAATGCTGTCGGACAGCATCTCACTGTGGATCCCCAGGTCTTTGTGGCGCTCCAGGTACTTCAACGTAGCACTGGGGATTTTGCCAACCCCAAATTGCAGCGTTGCGCCATCTTCTACCAGCATCGCCACGTACTGACCAATACGTTCAGTTACGCTGTCGATTGGCGGGGCTTCGATTTCCTGTAGCGGCTGGTCGGCTTCAATTACCGCGGCAAACTCACTGATATGCAAATAGGAGTGCCCGGCTGTACGAGGCATTTGTGGGTTTATTTGCGCCACTACCTTGTTGGCGTGACGGGCTGCCGACATACAAATGTCTACCGACACGCCCAACGAACAATACCCGAATTCATCGGGCGGACTTACCATTACCAGCGCCGTATCCAGTGGCAGCGTGCCATCGCTGAATAAGCTCGACATTTCAGACAAAAACACCGGCGTGTAGTCGGCGCGGCCTTCGTCAACCGCCCTGCGCACTTCGTCACCGTGAATAAAAAACGTGTTTACCTTGAACAGCTGGCGGTATTCCTCTTTTGCCCAGCGGTTGTCGCCAAGCGCCAGCATATGAACTAACTCGATATCGCTGTATGCCTTGCTGTTGGCAATTAAGTCGTCAATTAGTGCGTAGGGTACGCCTGCGTTACCACCAACAAACACCCGGCAACCGGACTTAATTAGCTGCGACCAGTCTGGTCGCGGGGGCAATGCTACTGTCATCGCTGTGCTCCCTGTTATCGGTATTTCCTGACACCGATTCACCTGAAATGAAGTGACACTAATGATGCCACAGAATACGACGCTGCACAGACAGAATTGGCGGAATATTGATCTGGTTTAGGGTATTTGCTACCAATGGATTAGGTGACTGGGGAAAGCAGAATATCGAACCTTGAAGTATGGTTAGATACACAATCTATAATCGACATTTTTGGATGGCAGCTTTTGGACAGAAGCGGACGTCTTGATACTGTTTCCCCTTAGGCGGCTTTGTACGTGAAGCAGACATTCAAAAATCAAAATGATAGTTTAGTTTTAAGTTTTTTATCAATGGATTGGAAAACAAATGGGATGCATTCACGACTTACCCCCTCATGTGTTGGAGTTATCTGAGAAGTATGGATATTTTGGGGTTGATGATGGTTTTGTTGTTGAAGATGCTATTTTTCTGCAAGACAAGCCACATGTAAATAGAATTCAGACTAAAAAGCCTCTGTCTCCCTCCACTTGGAAGCTATTGGATCGAGAGTTGTTCTCAAGAAGGCCCGATATTTGGCTAAGAGTATATGGTCATGCAAGTGATCTACAATTTCTGGACTATATGGAAAATTTAGAAAGTTTTTCAGTCGATACCTTATATAAACCAGTTGAGAGCCTGCAAAGTATTTCGAGCCTTTCAAGATTGAGGGCTTTATCTTTTCACGCTGATGACATTTGTAATTTCGACTTTTTAGATGGATTAGGTAATAGGCTCACTTCACTATCAATCGGAAAAACAAAATCTAAAAAGCCAAAGCTTGATTTTCTCTCAGGCTTTATTCGGCTGGAAGACCTCAACATACATGGTCACTCAAATGGAATTGAAGTTATATCAAACCTAAAAGAACTAAAGCATCTTTCACTTAGCGGTATGTCTATCAATGACTTCGATTTTCTTAGTCCCTTTGACGCGTTGCACAGCTTGAGTATTGATCTCATTAAATGTCCTGATTATTCAGCGCTAAGAAATATAAGTATAAAACACCTGAGTATTGCTGAGATTCGAAACTTGCAAGATTTAGGTTTTATTTCTGGTATTAAAGGCATTCAAAACTTATCACTTTCCTATTTGAATAAAGTTACCGCACTTCCCCCTTTAGAAAGTCACGCCACCATTAGACGTGTAGGGATAAGTGACATGCGGAAGCTGAGTGATATATCGTCATTGTTTGAATGTGAGAGGCTAACCGATTTCTATTTTACCAATGATAATACTCCACTTGAACCAGAAGACTTTAAACCACTATTAAGCATGAAAAACTTAAAATATGTGAGAGTCGGAACGGGAAGAACTGGCAAAAACAAAAAAATTGACGAAATACTTTTACCATCGGAATTTATGCCGTATGAATATTACGAGTTTGAATATCATTAAGATGTAATTTTTCTATGCAAGCCGAACGTCCGCACCTTGTCTTAAGCTGACTATAAAAGAGCGAGTGGCGATTTCCGCTTATCGCTCAAAGCTGACTTCACTAATACTTTTATTCGCGAATTAATCACAATCCCAACACTAAATGCCCGCTTCGAATGAGTGGGCTTATAGCGATGTAAGCCTGAGTGCCAAAAAATGACACAGTGATTGATTTTTGCACATGCAGGGAGCATAATCCCGATGTGACATTTTGTCACATCGGGAGGTTTTATTATGGCGACTACTCTGCCTCGCATCACCGCTAGAGTTGATGCAGATACACAAGATTTACTTACCAAAGCTGCAGCAATCGCTGGCATGACGAGTATTAATTCATTTGTACTCAATGCCGCAATTGAAAAGGCGAAACAAGTCATCGAACGTGAGCAGGTTTTAAAGTTGGGTCAGGACGATGCAATGTTATTAATGGAAGCTTTGGACCGTCCTGGGACAGTAAACTCAAAGCTCAAGGCTGCCTCGGATCGCTATGAAAGCAAAACTCAATGATGTATACGGTGCTTCTAGACAAAGCAAAACACGATAGAAATCGATTCAACTGTGGTATTGAAGCCTTAAATAATTACTTAAAAGTAACAGCGAATCAGCAAGCAAGGAAAGACAACTCCAGAACGTTTGTTTTGGAGGATGGTAAAGACGGTTCATCTATCATTGGCTTTTATACGCTTACAATGACGCCTATTGAATTGAAGGCATTACCCGATAAATTACAAAAAAAGCACCAATCATCGACCTCTGGTGGCCTTATTGCTCGCCTTGCTATCGATGAGCGATATAAAGGAAAAGGGTTCGGAGAATGGCTACTTATCGACGCACTCCGAAAGCTGTTAGCAGCTAGTGATAGTGTGGCGTTTCCAGTTATTATCGTTGATGCCAAAGACGGTGCAAAACAATTCTATGAACGCTATGGCTTTCAAGCCTTTCGGAATACAGACAACAAACTCTTTATCACCATTGCTGATGTAAGAGCGAGCTTAGGTTAGCGAACCACTCTCCTTTCATAGCTAACACCAATAAAAAAGCCCGCTTCGAATGAGCGGGCTTTTAATATTGGATTCTCTAGCTCTGTTTAGGCCTTGAGAATTTGGATATCAACACGTAGAACATGGGTACGAAGAAGATAGCCAGGAAGGTAGCTGCAAACATCCCGCCGATTACGGTAATACCTATCGCGTTTTGACTTGCTGCACCCGGGCCGTTTGCGATTGCCAGCGGGGTTACCCCCAGAATAAACGCCATTGAGGTCATCAGAATGGGGCGGAAACGCTGTTTAGCCGCCATGGTCACCGCCTCCATAACGGTTTTGCCTTCTTCTTCCTGCAGCACCTTGGCAAACTCGACAATCAGAATGGCGTTTTTCGCAGCCAGACCGATAGTGGTTAAAAACGCCACCTGCAGGTAAACGTCGTTCGACAGGTTGAACAGGTAGGCGGCGACCACGGCACCCAAAATACCAAGCGGCACAATCAGAATGACCGAGAACGGCACTGCCCAGCTTTCGTACAACGCGGCCAAGCACAGGAAAACAACCAGAATCGAAATCGCATACAGGAAGCCTGCCTGTGAACCCGCAGCTCGTTCTTCATACGACAAGCCTGACCAGGCTATCTCGAAACCTTCAGGTAACATCTCAGCGACCAGCTTTTCCATTTCCTGCATAGCTTCACCCGAGCTAATTCCCGGCGCAGCTGAACCTTGCAGATTGACTGAAGACACGCCATCAAAACGCTCTAGCTGCGGTGAACCATAGGTCCACTTCGAGGAGGCAAACGCACTGAAAGGCACCATATCACCGGCACTGTTGCGCAAATACCATTTGTTCAGATCATCCGGCATCATGCGGTGCGGTGCATCGGCTTGCAGATACACTTTCTTAATACGACCGTCATCGATGAAGTCGTTCACATACGATGAACCCCAGGCAATTTGTAAGGTGCTGTTTATATCGCTTAATGACACACCCAACGCCGTCGCTTTCTCACTGTCGATGTCGATTTTGTACTGAGGGACGTCGTTAAGCCCATTTGGACGCACGCCTACCAGCTTTGGATTCTGTGCTGCTGCACCAAGCAGTTGGTTACGCGCCTGCATTAAGGCTTCATGCCCGCGGCCTGCGACATCCAGCAACTGCATATCAAAGCCCGACGCATTTCCCAGTTCGCGAATAGGTGGTGGGAAGAATGCAAAAGCACTGGCATCAATGATTTGAGCAAGCGCCGGATAAGCACGCCCTGCTACCGCTTCGACACTGGTGCCCGGCTCGGTCCGTTCAGACCAGTCTTTCAGGCGAATAAAGCCTAATGCTGATGACTGAGCAGATCCTGCAAAGCTGAAGCCGGTAACGGTAAACATGTGATCAACTAAATCACCTTCTTGTTCGAGGAAGTGATCTTCTACTTTGGCTACCGACTCAAGTGTACGCTCTGCGCTGGAGCCCGCCGGGGTATTCAGCATCATCATCAGGAAGCCCTGATCTTCGTTCGGTAGAAACGAGCCCGGTAAACGCATGAAAATCACCACCATACCCGCAACGAGTAAGGTATACAGTGCCACGAAGCGCGCCAGGCGATTCGCCATAAAACGGGTTGCGCCCTGATACCGGTCGCGCCCTTTGTTAAAGGTACGGTTGAACCAGCCAAAGAACCCGGTTTTTGCTTCGCCTTCTGCATCGGCCGCGCGCAGGAAAGTGGCGCACAGCGACGGCGAAAGAATAATAGCTACCAGTACCGACAACACCATGGCAGATACAATGGTAATGGAGAACTGACGATAAATGGCCCCCGCAGAACCCGAGAAAAACGCCATTGGGATAAACACCGTAGACAGTACCGCGGCAATCCCCACCAGTGCACTGGTGATTTGGGTCATGGATTTCTTGGTTGCTTCTTTCGGGCTCAGGCCTTCTTCATGAATAATCCGCTCGACGTTTTCCACTACAACTATGGCGTCATCTACCAGCAAGCCGATAGCCAGTACTAAACCAAACATGGTAAGTACATTGATACTGAAACCAAATGCGTACAGCACAGCAAACGTACCAAGCAGAACAACCGGTACAGCTATGGTTGGGATTAACGTAGCACGCCAGTTTTGCAGGAACAAAAGCATTACCAGGAACACCAGTACAATGGCTTCAAGTAACGTTTGTACAACCGACTTAATAGACAGTTCGATAAAGGGGCCGTTGTCGATTGGGTAAATCACTTTCACGCCAGCAGGCAGGTTGCTCTTGAGTTCTTCGACACGCGCTTTAACCCGGTCGATAGTATCGAGTGCATTGGCACCTGATGCCAGTGACAACGCCATACCCGCAGCCGGGTGACGTTTGTATCGCGAAATCACACCGTAGCTTTCTGAGCCCAGCTCAACGCGCGCCACATCGCGCAGTCGCACCTGCGAACCGTCTGCATTTACCCGCAACAAAATACGCTCAAAATCGTCTTCGGTTTGCAGTCGGGATTGCGCCTGAATAGTCGCGTTAATCTCCTGACCGGAAATCGCAGGCAGGCCACCTAACTCACCAGCAGATACATCGGTATTTTGTACCGCAATGGCACTTTGCACGTCCTGGGGAGTCAGGTTGTAGCTGTATAAGCGCTGCGGATCCAACCAGATGCGCATGGCTTTTTGTGCACCAAAGGCACGTACACTGCCTACGCCGTCTACGCGAGAAATCGGGTCGCGGAATTTAGACAACAGAATGTCACCCAGCTCATACTGGTCAATGCTGTCATCTTCAGAGTAGAAACCCACGGCCATCATAAAGCTGTTATTGGATTTAGTGACCGTCACGCCCATTTGCTGTACCGACGACGGCAGCTGAGATACCGCGCCCTGCACTTTGTTCTGGGTCTGTACCTGCGCAATGTCCGGATCTGCTTCCGGTTCAAAGGTCAGGGTAATGGTCATTCGTCCATTCGCACTGCTCGAATGGAAATAGCGCAGGTTGTCGATGGCGGTCAAACGTTGCTCAATAACCTGGGTTACCGCATTTTCGACGGTTTGCGCAGACGCGCCTGGATACGATGCAGAAATCGTTACAGACGGCGGCGCAACTGTCGGATATTGCTGAATGGGCAGGCTGGTGATCGCCATTACACCCGCCAGCATAGTGATGATTGCCAGTACCCAAGCGAAAACCGGGCGATCGATAAAAAATCTAGCCATGAATGGGTCCTGTAATTATGCGTCGTTCGACAATGGAATAGGCATGACTTTGGAGCCAGGGCGCAGTTTGTGATAACCCGCCACTATGATCTGCTCACCTGCAGACAAGCCGTTACTCACCTGCCAATTACCATCGAATGCCTGTAACACGCCAATACTGCGCAGCTCAGGGTTGTCGCCATTGACTACCCAAACCGACAAACTGCCATCCGGCTGACGAATGGTCGCTCGCTGAGGCACAACCAAGGCTGCCGTATCCGACAGATGAATAGTGGCACGAACATACAAGCCAGGTAACAAAATGTTATTCGGATTCGGGAAACGAGCGCGAATAGTGACAGAACCAGTAGACTCATTCACAATCACTTCTGAAAACTCTACAGTACCTTTCAGCCCTTCCAGCGACTGATGCGAACCAGGAATAGTCAGGTCAACGGTTAAGCTACCTTTATCGCGAAGCGCCATTTGCAGGCCCAATGCTTGTTCGCTTGATACCTGCACATCAACATAAACCGGATCTAACTGGGTAATCGTTGCCAGCGGGTCGGTCTGGTTCGCGGTAACCAATGCACCTTCAGTGTAAAAAGAACGGCTTATGCGCCCACTAATGGGTGCGTACACTTTGGTGTAATCCATATTCACCTCAGCCAGTGCCACCTGCGCTTCAGCAACACTGACTGCTGCCATAGCCTGGTCGAGTTGCGCGACGACGTCATCATACTCCTGACCGCTGATTGCGTTGATTTTCATCAGGTCTTTATAACGCGCTGCCTTAGCCTTTAATGTTTTCACATTGGCATTGGCAGAAGCGACATCGGCCTTGGCACTATTGAGCGCTGCTTTATATTGCAGATCATCAATCTGATATAGCTGCTGGCCCTTTTCCACAACGGTACCCTGCTCAAACAAACGTTGAGTAATGACGCCGGTAACCTGAGGACGGACATGGGATTGACGAAAGGCACTTACGCGCCCCGGCAGCTCTAAAGTTGTAGACACATTTTGCTGCTCCACCGTTACCACATTAACGGGCACGCCGGATGGTGCGCCCTGGCCACCAGCGGCTTGTTGACCGCCTGACTCCTGAGAACATCCGGTAACGGCTATAACTGACACTGACAGTGCAGCAAGTACAAGTTTTTTGATCATAAAATTCTTTACTTAGTAAATTCCTGAGGACAGCTGAGACAGGAAAGCTGGACAAATAGACAACTTAGATATAGTTTAAAATACATTCGTGTATGTATGTTGTCAATCAGACCAAAAAAGTCAAAAATGCGACGAACTAAAGAAGAAGCCGAACAAACCCGGGCCGCTATCCTTGATGCCGCGGTAGATGTCTTTTCATCTCAAGGGGTAGCGCGTGCAACCCTGGAGCAAATAGCAAAGTCCGCAAACGTTACCCGAGGGGCTGTTTACTGGCACTTTAAGAACAAAACCGACATCTTTATGGCCCTTTACGATGAACTGCACAAGCCGTTCATTCAAGAACTGGTAGACGGGTTAGAGAAATCCTACGATGACCCGCTCCGCCAGTTGGAAAAGGTGTGTTGTGACCTCACAGTTAGGCTGGAAGAAGACCCGCACTTGCAGCGAGTACTGTCGCTGTTTTTGCTTAAATGCGACTACAGCGGAAGCTTGCAGGTTTGCCAGGAAAAGACCCGGCTCGCCAAGGAAGAAAAACAAGCCACGCTGGAGAAATTCTTTGCCAAAGCGCAGGCGCAAGGCACCTTGTCTGCTGACCTTGATCCCAAAACGCTGACCATGGCTCTGAACTGCTTCTTCCGCGGC
>CETO01054492.1_pt1 | contig 63204 bp, 62 predicted proteins | sample 531351 | NCBI WGS metagenome assembly CETO01 (sample SAMEA2622678, study PRJEB7988) | marine metagenome | isolation source: saline water (ENVO:00002010), including | reverse complement strand
ACCGGCACGTCACCCCGGCGTACCTGATCAAAGCGTTTGACCACTTGGTCCATACCTTGATGCTCCGGGCTCAGTCTCACCGTACTGACACCCATACGCTCCATCTCCGGTAGTTCCCTCATCAGGTCGTAGCGCGAGCCGGAGAGCGTGGAAATACCATTAATCCGGAACAGCTCCTGGCTTTCCCGGGAGCGCAGTTCCATGCCATCCGGATGCTCCAGGCAACGGAACTCGCAGTTGTCTTTGGGCAGGTTGTAATGGCGGGCAGTGAAACAGCGGGACGACCAGGCCAATGGCAGGAAGCCCCTGGAAAATACCTCGGCGGGCAGATCCAGACCTTCGCCCTTCAGCTCACTGATCAGCTGCTCCAGGGTTTCCTTGCCCAGTTCCACCGGCAGGTTCCATCCCTTGAGGCCCTGCCGGGCCAGGATCTTCAGGGTGGCCGTGTTGTAGATGTTCATGGACGGGCCGGTGATAAACGGAATCTTGTTGCGGATCGCCACCTGCAGGGCGCTCTGGTCGTTCGCTTCCACCAGGAATTCATCCTGTTCACAGAACCGGCGCAGACGCCGCAGATCCGCTTCAGACTCGATCAGTGTGAGTGTGGAGAGCACCACGTTCTTGCCGCAGGCTTTGAGGTCCCGGGCCAGGTCCAGCCAGTCATCGGGCTTCAGTTCGCGCCGGCGGGAGCACACCACTTCACCCAGGTAGATGGTATCTACTGGCCACTCCGCAGCGTTGGCGTAGAAATCGAATACGGATTGCTTGGACCAGAACCACAGAATCGGGCCAAGGGAGAGTTTCATCATAGCGGGCAAAACCTTATTTCCACTTGCGATGGTAGGCCCCGATGGTGGTCAGGCCACCTTCGGAAAGACCGGCGAGGGTGCTGTTCCAGGCACTGTCCACAGCGAAGTTGTCCGGAGTGGCCCGAACCCGGTCCAGGGCCTGGCGCCAGGTTCGGGCAACATCCGCAATGTAGGCCGGGCTGCGTTGGCGGCCCTCGATCTTCACTGCGCTGATACCCAGCTCCTTCAAATCCGGTAAAAGATCCATGGTATTCAGGCTTACCGGCTCTTCGATGGCATGGTACACGCTGCCCTCCACTTCAAACCGGCCCTTGCACAGGGTCGGGTAACCGGCAGATTCACCGGGTCCATAGCGATCAATGAGCACTTCATTCAGGCGGGATTCCAGCCCCTGAGAGGTTTCCTGCCAACGCACCGCCTTGGCCGGTGAACAGGCACCCCGAGTGTTGGGGGATTCATCCGTGAGGTAAGAAGACAGGTAGCAGCGACCCTCCGCCATAATGCACAGACTGCCGAAGGCAAAAACTTCCAGCTCCACTGGGCTATGCTTGGCCACACCCCGAACCTGATCCAGAGACAGCACGCGCGGCAGCACTGCCCGGCGGATATCGAAGTTGTCCTTGTAGAACGACAGGGCCTCATGGCTGGTGGCAGAACCCTGAACCGACAAATGCCGGGGGATATCCGGGTGCCTGTTTGCAGCGTAATCCAGCAGTCCCATATCGGCCAGGATAATGGCATCCACCCCGAGGCCGGCGGCACGATCCACCGCGGCTTTCCAGTGTTCCCAGCCATCCGGTTGCGGATAGGTATTGATGGCACAGAACACACGACTGCCTTTTGAATGAGCGTACTCAATGCCCTCGGCTGCACGTTTGTCGTTAAAATTCAGGCCAGCAAACTGGCGGGCGTTGGTACTGTCCCGGAAGCCGAAATAGACCGCATCGGCTCCATTGTCCACGGCGGTTTTAAGGGCGGGAAGGCTACCAGCCGGGCATACAAGTTCCATGGTTTTCTCCGCTGAGCACGTTGCCGTGCACCTTACCGGTCAGCGACTTAGCCCACCTTGACCTTTGTCAGCGGATTGACAGAAACCTGTCAAATACCCCTTTGGTAATACTCTACGCATTAACCCCTACCTGAACCAAAACTGCATAAAACTCATTGCTTTAACGTTTTATTACAAGCACTTACATGTGGAAATCTACCCCCTCAGGTACCCCAAGGCGTCAATGGTCTGAACTGCTACACTTATCCACAATGGACGCCATTCTCAATGATGAGGCCCTCCCATGACTTTTATCAACAACCTCTCCATGCGAGGCAAGCTGATTACTTTGGTGCTGCCTGCGCTGCTGGTCATTGTATTTTTCGCGGTCCAGAGCATCTCCCGTAATATGGATGACCTGGACAACATGCAACAGCTCAATATCTTGGTTCAGTTGGCTGAGCTTGGGGATCCGCTGGTTGAGGAATTGCAGAAAGAACGGGGCCGTTCGGCCGTGTTTATTTCCAGCGCCCCGGATTCTGACGGCGAGCGCGAGGCAGCCCGCAACCTTCAATCCCAGAGACAAAATACTGACAGGAACCTGAGCGCCTACCAGAACGGAATCAAGGCACTGGCTGAAGAAGCCCGTTTTGACGGCAGCATTCAGGCAAGCGTCGACAAATTCCAGCGGGACATTGGCAATCTAATCAGTCTGCGCAGGGATATTGATAACCGGGTGTTGGCTGGTGCCGAATCCGGCGCCCGCTACACCAGCCTGATCATGGAAATCCTTAACCGTATTCCGTTGCTGGTGCGCCGGGCATCTGAGCCCGAGCTGGCCCGGCAGATCAATGCCTACCTTGCCCTTGCCGAAGCTGCCGAAATGGCAGGCCGTGAACGGGCTGCAGGGGCGTCACTGGTGCGCAGCGGCAACTTCGACCTGCCTGCCGTTGGGCAAATAGCGGCCCTGTCAGGGCGTCAGCAAGCGTATTTCCAGACCGCAATCACCATGCTGAGTGCAAATTCGGATATCCGTGGTCGGATTGAGTCATTTCCCGAAACCGCCGAGCACCGAAAAATGCTGGATCAGCGAGATATGCTTCTGAGCAGCCCTTCCGGTATGTACGGCCTGGAAGCCAGTGACTGGTTTTCAGCCTCTACCAACCGCATACAGGCCATTAACGGCATCCGCACTGATATGCTGTCACAGGTTGAAGCACTGGGCACCGCTGGCGTGAATGCCGCCAGAAGCAATCTGATCTGGGCATCGGCCATTGCCGCGACGTCAATCGTTCTGGTGGTTCTGTTAATGACCGTGATTATTCGCGCCATTCATCAGCAGGTGAATCAGCTGCTGGAAGGTGTTCGAAACGCCATGGACAACAAGGACCTGTCGCAGGCGATTCCGGTCTCCAGCAAGGACGAGACTGGCACCATAGCCGAGGCAATCAATGAACTGTTTGGCCGTTTTAGCGAGGCCTTGCTGCAAATCGACAAGGCAAGCGTACAGCTGGCCACAGCCACCGAGGAAACCAGCTCAACCGCGGGCCAGAATTCCTCACAGATCAAGAACCAGCAACAACAGATTGAGCAGGTGGCCGCTGCCACCGAAGAAATGTCGGCAACCTCAGAGGAGATTTCTCACAACACCCAGCAGGTGGCGGACGCCTCCAGTCGGGCTATGGAGAAAAGCCAGACCGGCGAGAAGGTGCTGCACACCAGTGTCTCCCAGATCCGGGAACTGGCGAAGTCAGTACAGGACGTCAACCAGGTTATCGAAGAACTGGAACAACGCAGCACGACCATCAGCGATGTGGTTGATGTTATCCGGAAAGTTGCCGACCAGACCAATCTGCTGGCGTTGAATGCAGCGATCGAAGCCGCCCGGGCGGGCGAGCACGGACGAGGCTTTGCGGTAGTGGCGGATGAGGTTCGCACACTGGCGCAGCAAACCCATGAATCCACTACCCAGATCGAAGATATCATCAACGGCTTCAAGACCATCACCGACAACGCCAGCCGTTCAATTATCACCAGCCACAAACTGGCCGACCAGACCAGCGCGCAAGCCTCGGAGATGGAACAGACCTTTGCTGACATTCTGATGGACGTGAACAGCATTTCCGATATGGCGACCCAGATTGCCACTGCGTCGGAACAGCAGGTTGCGGTCACGCGCGAACTGGCGGGTAATATGGAATCTGTAAGCGAAGCTGCCCTCCTGACCCTGACCGGCTCCAAGGAAATCACCGAGGTCACCCAGGAACAGGCGCGGCTGGCCCGCCAGTTACAGGATCTGGCCAATGAGTTCAAAGTGGCCTGATCAGAAAACCCTCCACGACAACGCAAGAGGGCTGCCATGTGGCAGCCCTCTTGCGTTTGTGCTCATTGTTCTCCAGTCAGATAATTCTGGAGAACCGCTGGCTCGCCCCTTCCTTGCGGTACAGATCGAAGATCTGGCAAATGGCCCGGATCAGTAGGCGACCGGCTGGCTGAACCTGCAGCAAAGAACCGCAATCCGCAATCAACTCGTCCTGAATCATCGGCTTCAGGCGGTTCATTTCATCCGCGAAATAGCGGTCAAAATCTTCATTCCACTGTTCGGCAAACTGCTTGCGGTCCAGTCGGAACTGGCAGATCAGCTGGCCGATCACCCAGCGTCGGATGCGGTCGTCGCGGGTCAGGCCCACGCCACGAATAATCGCCAGTTGGCCAGCATCGATGGACGCCTCCCAGGACGGCAGGTCGTGGTTGTTCTGGAAGTAGGCGTCGTCGGTCTGGCCGATGGCGGAGACACCCAGGGACACCAGGTCACAATCCGAGTGAGTGGTGTATCCCTGGAAGTTTCGATGCAGGCGGCCTTCGCGCTGGGCTACCGCCAGGCTGTCGTCCGGCTTGGCGAAGTGGTCCATGCCGATGTATTCGTAACCAGCTTCCAGCAAACGGTTGATGGTGTTGTGCAGAATCGTCAGTTTCTGCTGCGGACTGGGCAGTGTATCGGCCTGAATCCGTGTTTGCGGATAGAAACGGTCCGGCAGATGCGCGTAACTGAACACCGAAAGCCGGTCCGGCGACATCTCGATCACCGATTCCAGGGTTTCGGCAAAGCTTTCCGGAGTCTGGTACGGCAGGCCGTAGATCAGATCCAGGTTGATGGAGCGGAAGCCGATGCGGCGCGCTTCGTCCAATACCGACTCAGTCATGTCCCGGGGCTGGATACGGTTCACCGCCTTCTGCACTTCCGGATTCACATCCTGTACGCCCAGGCTGATACGGTTGAAACCCAGCTCCCAGAGGGTGGACAGAGTATCTTCGTCCACTTCCCGGGGATCGATTTCGACACTGTAGTCCCGATCGTCGCCGGACTGCAGGTTAAACAACTCACCGTAACCGGCCATCAGGTGTTGCATCACATCTCTGGGCAGGAAGGTAGGTGTACCACCACCCCAGTGCAGTTGCTTGACCGGGCGGTCGGCACCGAACAGTTTCGACTGGATGGCCGCTTCTTTCAGTACCCGCTCCACATAGGGCATGGCCTTGTCGCGCTTCTTGGTGATCACCTTGTTGCAGGCGCAGTAGTAGCAAAGGTGCGCACAGAACGGCAGGTGAGTATAAAGCGAGATGGGCCCGCCAGCGGCCTTGCTGCGGCCAGCCGCCTTGACCATGTCTTCAATGGAATAGTTCGGGGTGAACTCCACCGCTGTTGGATAGGATGTGTAGCGAGGTCCGCTCAGATCATAACGGCGGATGAGCGCCTCATCCCAGATGAAAGCGGGCAGATTGTTTGCTGCAGCGGTATCAGAAGCCATAGTAAAACTCTAACGTCGAATAGGATCGGCATGCCGGAAAGCGCGCATTATGCCTGACCGGCGGCCGGCACGATTTGATGCGAATCAGCTGAGTGTACCAGCATACCCAATGAACCACCCTTGCGCCCATGGCGTATTCTGCCTACCTCTAAAGGATAAACTCAGCCGGAGCCCGTCATGGCCAATCTCATCCTGATCCTGGGTGATCAACTCAGCCACCATCTCTCTGCCCTTGAGGGCGCAGACAAGGACAACGACCTGGTCGTGATGGCCGAGGTCCACAGTGAAGCCAGCTACACCAACCATCACAAGAAGAAGCTGGTGTTCGTTTTCAGTGCCATGCGGCACTTTGCCGATGCGCTGGAGGAGGATGGCTGGCGGGTTCACTATCAGCGCTATCACCCGGACAATCCGGCACAATCTATTGAACAGGTAATAGCGGAGCTGGCACGGGAATACCAACCGGAGCGAGTCATTACGACAGAATGTGGTGAGTGGCGTTTACACGAACAGATCAGCCGCTGGCACAAAACACTGGGCATCCCCGTGGAAATCCGGCCAGATACCCGCTTCGTCTGCAATATTGACGAGTTCGCCCGCTGGGCCGAGGGCCGAAAGCAGCTGCGCATGGAATTCTTCTATCGAGAAATGCGCAAAAAAACGGGTTTGCTGATGACCTCCGAAGGCCAGCCCGAAGGTGGCCAGTGGAACTTCGACACCGACAACCGAAAGAAATGGGCCGGCAAGCCTCCCGCCCCGGCCCCGTTCCGTGAGGAACCGGATGCCATCACCACCGAAGTGATCGAGCTGGTAAACGAATACTTTTCAGAACATTTCGGCACCACGGGAAATTTTCACTACGCCGTGACCGCCGAACAGGCGCAGGAAGCGCTTGCCCACTTTGTCGACTTCGCCCTGCCCTGCTTCGGCGACTACCAGGATGCCATATCAGACAATGAAGACTGGCTGTTCCATTCCATCCTGTCCCCCTATCTCAACACCGGCCTGCTGGATCCCATGGAGGTGTGTGAAGAAGCGGTACGGGCCTGGCACGCCGGCCGGGCGCCGCTGAATGCCGTGGAAGGCTTTGTCCGCCAGATCATCGGCTGGCGGGAATTCGTGCGCGGCATCTACTGGCTGCTGATGCCCGGTTACGCCCGGGAAAACCGTTTGGGCAACAGCCGTGAGCTGCCCTGGTTCTACTGGACCGGCGATACAAAGATGCGCTGCATGCACAAGGCCATCAACGCCACGGCCCGCAACGCCTATGCCCACCACATCCAGCGACTGATGATCACCGGTAACTTTGCCCTCCTGGCCGGGGTGAAACCGGAAGCCATCTGTGACTGGTACCTGGCGGTGTATATCGACGCCTTCGACTGGGTGGAGCTGCCCAACACCCTGGGCATGGTAATGCACGCCGATGGTGGCTACCTGGGCTCCAAGCCTTACGCCGCCAGCGGCAAATACATCCAGCGCATGTCTGACCACTGCCAGAACTGCCACTACCGGGTGCAGGACGCTACCGGAGACCGCGCCTGCCCGTTCAACAGCCTGTACTGGCACTTCATTGACCGGCACCGCGAGGATTTTGCCAACAATCCACGAATGACCATGATGTACCGGAACTGGGACAAGCAGAAGCCAGAGCGGCGGGAAGCCTTGCGGGCAAGGGCAGACTGGGTTCTGGCCAATATCGAAACACTGTGATCCGACTACGCCAAATGAGGTACGGAAAAGCGGGATTATGACTGCTATGCTCATACCATTGTCAGCAATCTGGACGCTTGAGTGCGCACATGGATGCCCGCAGCCTGATTATCGGATTGAGCCTTGTTATGGCCTCATTGAGCGTGAGGGCAGACCACCATGGCTTCAGCCTGTATACCTTTCTGGCACCGCCTTACCAGTATGAGGAACCCCAGATTCCGGTGGTTACCGGTGAAACCACGGAAACCATCCGCTGCGCCCTGAACAAGTCCGGATTTCAGGCCAGGATCAGTCTGATGCCGCAAAGCCGGGCCCGTTACTCACTGGAACGCAACCTGGTGGACGGCTACTATGCCGTCGGGGCATCCGAGGAACTGGACCAATCCGCCGTTCGCTCGCACCCGGTCGCCCTGGAGAAATGGCACTGGTTCTTTACCGCCGAAGCCAAACCGGATCCCGGCAAGGCAAGAATTGGTGTGGTCGGTGGCAGCAATGAAGCCATCTGGCTGGAAGACAATGATCTGAAACCGTTTATCACGGTTACAGGGGCTGAGCAGCTTCCAGCGCTTCTGGTACGAAAGCGGATTGATCTCGCCCTGATGGACCTGCGTGCCATGAACTACCTGCAAGACCAGAAATCCAGGGTAGATTGGTCACTGAATTCTGATTTTGTTCGGTACGCGCCTTTGCACCTGTATGTGAGCTCTCGCTTTTCTGCGGACCACCCTCGCTTCCTGTCCGGATTTAACGCACACCTCGCTGGCTGTGCAATGCCCAGTATGCAATTGTCCGAACAGGAAGCGTCCGAGGTTCAGGGGCTGGCGCAAGCACTGATGGCTGATCTCTCCGGCAACATCAATCTGACCAATGCCATCTACCAGGGGCCAACCTACGACAACCTGACCGATATCCTGACCAAGGACACGCTCTGGCAAGCGCTGGCACCCCACCATCCGACACCGCTGGCTGGCGAAATACTTGAGCTGCCGGCTTCCCGGGCAATGACAGCCTGGCAGGCCAGCCACTCGCCACTCGTTACCGAGGTACTGCTGACCGACAAAGCCGGGGCCCTGGTCGCCATGAGCCGCTTGTCCTCAGACTTCTGGCAGGGCGACGAGCCCAAGGTTCAGGAAATCGCCCTTGAAACCGACCGAGGCGTTGAGAGAAAGCGCGACATGTGGATTTCGCCGATTCGCTACGATGCCTCCACCGCCCGTTTCCAGGTGATGGTCAGCTTTCCGGTGCCGCTGAATGAACCCAACAACGGACGCGAAGGCGTGCTGGTACTCGGGCTCGACATCGAACACGCTCTTCACAATCCCCCCGCCCCCGGCTCGGCAGAATAACCAACATCTTCCAGAGTCAGGGCGGCCCGACTTCGCAGGCCAGCACCAGAGCCCAGAACTCGGAGAAATCATTAACCACTACATCCGGTTTGTCCGGGTGTTTGTGAGTACCGGGAAAAATCCGGTTCAGCCACGGCAAATCCCACTGGGCGCCGTTGAAGAACACCGCGGTCATACCGGCCCGTTTGGCCGCAATGATGTCAGTGGTAGAGTCGCCCACGTACCACACACTGGGGTCCGGTGGGTAATCCAGCTTCTGCACTGCCAGCAGCAATTGATCCGGGTGGGGTTTGCGCAGCGGGGTATCATCACCACACACGTTAACGTCAAACAGGTGTGTCCAGCCGCTATCTTCCACCGCCGCCAGTTCATGCTCGAAAAACTCCCGGTCGCGGTTGGTGATCACGCCCACCTGGATACCCAGCTTGCGCAGCCCTTCCAGCATTTCCCGAACCCTAGGTTCAAAGGCTTTCACGGTGCCATAGTGATTCCGGTAGTGATGATTGAATGCTTTGTGGGCAACCTGCTTGGCGTCCTGATCCTCACCGAACAGCACTTCAAAAATATCGGTGCGGGAGATTTTACGATCAGCCTTTACCTTGGGGTGCAGTTTGGCGAACTCCCGCACGTAAGCCACCAGGCGGGCATCTTCCGGGGTTTTGCTGTCTTCCGGCGCCACCATCCGGTCCATCAACCCCAGCTTGTGGAAATCCGGCAGCATGTCATCCACCGCGTGGTACATGGCATCAAGGGTATCCACCAGAGTAGCGTGCCAGTCGAACAGGATCACCGCCGGGCGAATCAGTTTCACCACCGCCGGGTGCCAGTCTGGCTCAATGCGGGGTTCCGGCCGCTCTGGTGCCGGGAAGGGTTTCGGGCGCACCTCTGCCGGGCTGGCGACAAACGCTTCGGAATGCTCACGTTCCAGCAGGGCGAGTAAATCCATCAGATCTTCAAAGCTGTCGAGAACAGCGGTCGGGGCGTCTCGCTTGGTGAACCAGCTGCTGATCCGGTCGGGCTCCCAGCAGGCACCGTTGTAGAACACCCCAGCCACACCGGCATGGTGTGCGGTAAGCATGTCCACATAGCTGTCCCCGATATACCAGACGTGGTCATCCGCCTGGATCGACAGCTTTTCCAGCGCTTTGAGAATCACCTCCGGATCCGGCTTGTATTCAGTGACGTCGTCAGCACACACGGTGGCATCGAACAAATGCAGCCAGCGGCCCTCGTCGACAATCTGCAGTTCCCTGTCCAGGAACTCCCGGTTGCGGTTGGTGCACACCGCCAGCTTGATTCCCATGGCTTTCAGTGCCGACAGATACTCATAAGCGCCCGGCTGAAACGGTTTCACCTGGCCGAAGTACTTCCGGTAAGCCTGATTGTAGGCTTTATGCGCGATCAGCTTGGGAGCCTTGTTCTCACCAAAGATGGCGTTGAAAATATCCGTTCGGGAGACCCGGCGCTCAGCCAGAATCCGCGGGTGCAATCGGCGGTAGATGCGAATGTAACGCACCAACCGGGCATCGTCTTCGGTGCGGCACTGGTCTTCAGGCAGCAACTGCTCCACGAGGCCCAGCTCTTCCAGTTGCGGTAACATCTCCTCCATGGCGCTAAACATGGCATCATGGGTGTCCACCAGGGTACCGTGCCAGTCGAAGATCAGGACCGAGGGTGGCAGGATGTTGTCGTCGAATCGGGACATGGCAAAACCTCTGGAAGCTCAGTCACGTATATCCACACACCTCTTTCAGTTAAACCCATAAACCGCCCATGCACAAAAAACCGCACTTACCTGAGAAAATCTGCCCGGCCTGCCATCGCCCTTTCACCTGGCGCAAGAAATGGGCAAAGGACTGGGACCAGGTGAAATACTGCAGTGAGCGTTGCCGGCGCAATCGAGGGCCGCATTGATGGCAGTCGTGGTCTGGTTTAAACGGGATTTACGGGTGGTGGATCACGGCCCGCTGTGCGCCGCTGTGCAATCCGGGCAGCCGGTGATTCCCTTGTACGTGGTGGAGCCGGAATACTGGCAGCAACAGGACACCTCCCGCCGGCAGTGGCAGTTCGTTGCAGAGTCTCTCGAATCCTTGCGCAAGCAGTTAAAACGCTTGGGCAGTGATCTGCTGATTGCTCACGGGGAGGTCATCAGAACCCTGGATGACCTGAAACAGCAGTACGGCATCACACAGGTGTTCTGCCATCAGGAAACCGGCGGGGACTGGACCTTTCAACGGGATAAAGCGGTGATTGCCTGGTGCCAGAGCCAGCAGATTGAGTTCCGCGAATGGCAGGGCTTTGGTGTCGTTCGGCGACTGGTCAACCGGGACGACTGGGACCAGCACTGGAACCGGATCATCAAAAGCACACGCCTGCCTGCACCCGAAGGGATTCGTTCGCCGGATACCTCCGGCTGGCCGCAGAGCTTACCCGCACCCGCCCAGCTTAACGGTGGCCCATGCCCGGATCGTCAGGCCGGCGGCAGCGAACGGGCCATTGCCCTGCTGGATTCGTTTCTGGAACGGCGGTGCGTGGGTTATCAGTACAACATGTCCTCACCGCTTACCGCACCTCGCGCCTGCTCACGGCTCAGCCCTCACCTGGCCTGGGGCACCATCAGCCTACGCGATGTCTATCAGCAGTCAAAAGAGACCGGAGACCACCGCAACACTCTGCCTCGCAAGAAGAAAAGCCTCACCAGCTTTCGCTCAAGGCTGCACTGGCATTGCCACTTTATCCAGAAGCTGGAGGATGAACCGGAACTGGAATTCCGTGCCATGCATCGGGAACTGGAGCACCTGAAAACCGGACCAAACAACAGCGAGCGACTGCATCGCTGGCAGGAGGGCCAGACCGGCTGGCCGCTGGTGGATGCCTGCATGCGCAGCCTGGAGCACACCGGTTGGATTAACTTCCGCATGCGGGCCATGCTGATGGCGGTGGCCAGTTATCAGCTTTGGCTGCACTGGCGGGACCCGGCACTGCACCTGGCTCGCCTGTTTACCGATTTCGAGCCCGGCATTCACTATCCCCAGGCCCAGATGCAATCGGGGCTCACCGGCATCAACGCCCTGCGCATTTACAACCCGGTGTTGCAGAGCCAGAAACTGGATCCGGAAGGTGAGTTCATCCGCCGCTGGATACCGGAGCTGGCCGGCGTCCCGGCGGAAATGATCCACACCCCATGGCTGATGACGCCGGCCCAGAAGCAGCGCTTTGGCGGCAATACCTATATTTCACCAGTCTGTGATCATGAGCAGGCAGCACGGGTGGCTCGCAAGGCTGTCGGAGAGTTCAGGAAGCAGCAAGTGAGCCAGACAGAGACGGACCGGGTTCTCAACCGTCATGGCAGTCGAAAGGGGCCGGCACAGAACCGGCCCAGGACTGGCAGCCAGGACTCTGAACCGTCATCACAGCTCCCTCTTTTTTGATTCCAATGAACAAGGACCTTACTCGCTCTCTACAGGTCCGTCGCTCTCGTTTTTCTCCATACTGGGAAGCACCAGCACCGCACAAGGGGCATTGACCGACACATACTCCACCGTTGCCTTGCGCAACGGCCAGTGGCTGCCACCGCCACGGGAGACCAGAATCATCAGGTCTGCACACAGCTGGCCGGCCAGTGCCACCAGTTTCTCACCGGCCGAACCGGCCACCACGTGCAGGATCGCCTCCCGGTTCAGGGGCAGGTATTTCCGGGCCAGCAGATCCAGGTGGTGCCGCACCTGTTCTTCTTTGTCTTCCGGTGCTTCTTCGGTGACGTGAGGAAAGAAACCGCTGCCACCCGGGTTGAAGACACTGGCCAGGTGCAACTCGCCCCCCTCCTCCAGAAGATTCAGGGCCGCTTCCAGTGCACGCTTGCCCTCCCCGTCGTCTTTCGGATCAATCGCGATCAGCAGCTTCCGGTACATAACCTTTCTCCTGTTTGGGTTCAGAATCGGCTTCCACTTCCGGGAAGGCGCGGCCTCGCACCAGCTCATCCACACTGTAGCCGCGATAATCGGCGTGCAGAGCGCGATAGAGGGACACCGCCATAAAAATCAGCAGAATACAGAACGGTAAACCAAGTGAAGTGATCACGTTCTGCAGAGCATCCAGCCCGCCGGCAAGCAACAGAGTGGCCGCAATTACCCCCTGGGCCGCCGCCCAGAAAATCCGTTGGCGAATCAGCGAAGGCTGGTCGTCCCGGCGTGTCAGCATATCAATCACCAGGGAGGCGGAGTCCGATGACGTGGTAAAGAAAATGACAATAATGACCACACTCAGAGCAGAAGCCGCCTCCGCCAGCGGAAAAACATCAAGAAACGCAAAGATGGCCACCGACGGATCCCTCTGCACCTGATCCGCCAGTGCCACCAGGCCATTCATCTCAACGTTGATGGCAGAGAGACCAAAGATGCCGAACCACACCAGCGTAAACGCGGTTGGCGCAAACAGTACGCCGGCTACGAACTCCCGAATGGTTCGCCCACGGGAAATCCGGGCAATGAAAATACCCACATAGGGCGCCCAGGAAATCGTCCAGGCCCAGTAGAACAACGTCCAGTTGCGTTGCCAGTCCGACTCGCGAAAGGTTTCTGTCCAGAACGCCAGCCAGGGCAAGGCATCAAAATAATCACCCACGCTCTGAACCATACCTTCGGCAATAAACACGGTAGGGCCCACCGCAAATACAAACAGCAGCAAGACAATCGCCAGCAGAATATTCACCTGGGACAGCCGCCGAACTCCTTTGTCCAGGCCTAGCGCTACCGAGGTCGCTGCAATGCTGGCAATAACCGTGATCAGCAGAACCTGAACCCAGCCCGCGGAAGGAACACCGAACAGGTAATTCAGTCCACTGTTCAGCTGCAACGTGCCCAGCCCGAGCGACGTCGCCACCCCGAACAGCGTGCCCAACACCGCGATAACGTCCACCGCCCAGCCCCATGGACCAAAGGTGCGCTCACCAAGAATCGGGTAGAACAGGCTGCTGATACGCATGGGAAGGCTGTGGCGATAGGAGAAATAACCAATGGCCAGCCCCGGCATGGCAAAGATGGTCCAGGTGTGAAGGCCGAAATGATAGAGGGCAATGGTCATGGCGTCGGTAGCGGCCTGCTCGGTGCCGCCCTGCACACCATCAAATGGCGGATTGGCAAAGTGGGACACCGGCTCAGCCACCCCCCAGAACATGAGGATAGTGCCAATGCCGGCAGCAAACAGCATGGTGAACCAGGTGAGATTCGAGTAGTCCGGCCGACTGTCATCCGCCCCAAGGCGGATGCTGCCGTAGCGACTGAGCGCCAGACCAAGAAGAAAAATCAGAAGCGAAGACACCGCCAGGATATAGAACCAGCCCAGGTTACGGGCCACCCATCCGGTCAACTGCCCGAAACTGCTGGCCACAGCCTGGTCAAAAGGAATCGCCAAAGCCACAAACAGCGCGGCTATAGCAGCTGAACTAAAGAACACTCCGGGTATTGTCTGCAAGCCCAGCCGGTGTTGCAGGCGCTCCAGCACAGTCGCCTCCTCATTCCATGAAACCACCGCGCCACTGTACCATAGTGACAGTATCGTCTTCGGGCTGAGAGTTGACCGATGTCAGGCATTCAAGGGAATACATCATGAAAATTGGAGAGTTGTCCCGGCAGGCCGGTGTTCCGGTAGAAACTATCCGTTATTTTGAAAAAATCGGGCTGATGGCCAAGCCAGAGCGCGGCGAAAACGGATATCGCTATTATCGTCAGGAACACCTCGACCGCCTCCTGTTCATCCGGCGCTGCCGCAATCTGGACATGGCGCAGGACGAGATTCGTGAACTCATCCGGCTGGCTGAAAAACCCACTGCCGATTGCTCAGACGTCAATGCTCTGCTGGCTCGACACCTGTCACATGTGCGGGCCAGGCTCAACGAACTGAAAAGCCTGGAACAGATGCTGGTCAACCTACAGAACGCCTGTTCAGACCCGCGGACCATCCGGGAATGTGGGATTCTGGGCGGGCTCAGCGACGAATTGGCCACCCTCCCGGAACCCACCGCATCGGATAACCATGTACCAGGCACTCATGGATCAGGCCATCATGATTAGCAGGTGTTGACCCTGTAGCAACTACAGGGTTTTTAATGGAGACACTTAAACATTGGAGGTCTCTATGGCGTGTTCCTGTTCTGCACCTGAACCCAAAACTCCCGCTCCGGGGTTCCGAAAAGCGCTTTGGCTGGCGCTGTGGGTGAATCTGGTGATGTTTCTGGTGGAAGGCTTCGCCAGCCTGCAATCCGGGTCCGTTTCCCTGATGGCCGATGCCATCGATTTCTTTGGCGACAGCGCCAACTATCTGCTTTCTCTGAGCGTTCTGGGAATGGGGATGCTCTGGCGCGGGCGGGCGGCTATGGTAAAAGGTCTGACCATGGCCGTGTTCGGACTGGTGGTCTGGGGCCGGGCCGTCTGGGTACTGCAAAGCGGCATCACGCCCGAGCCACTGACCATGGGCATGGTGGGGCTGCTGGCGCTTGCCGCCAATGTCTTTGTTGCCGTGATGCTGTTCCGGTTCCGGGACGGTGACTCAGACATGCGCTCGGTCTGGCTTTGCAGCCGCAACGACGCTATCGGCAATATGGCCGTTATGGCCGCCGCACTGGGCGTGTTCGGCACCGGCAGTGCCTGGCCAGATCTGATCGTCGCAGCCATCATGGGTACGCTGGCCGTCACCGCCGGAGTTAGCGTGGTTCGCCATGCCCGCGCCGATATCAATGACGCGAAGCGTGACGCACAATTGCAGGCCAGCGAGACCTGAGTCCCTCAGAAAGGCTGGAAATCCGATAGACGGTAGGAGAATTCATCGTCTGCGATGAATGGGCTACCGTCCACTTCCAGCCGTACCGGGAACCCATAGCGTTGATCGTACTCAGCGACCAGGGTTTCTGCACTGTGCCGGGCTTTATCAATAACACCCAACAAACCATCAATGGTCAGGCGCCTGGGGTCCAGAATATCCGGATGGTTGATCGGCTGTTCCAAACCTTCAACATCGATCACCGTTCCCTCGCGCACAGTCACTCGCATGGGCTGGAGCAGGTCGGGAGGGCAGAAACAGGTTTGCCACACCGTAACCTCGTAACTGTCGATACCATGGGCTTGCCAAACGGCCTGAGCCTGTTGAAAATCCAGCACCGGGGTATTGTCTTTGCCGGCGCCGGCGCAACCCGCCGCCAGCAATGACACCACCAGCACCAGGCCTGTGCAGGTTATCTGACGTTCCACCACCGCCTCCTTCTGACGATCACGGCCGTCAGAGCAACCAGCAACCACCCCGCGCCCAGGCTGCCACCGCCACCGGATGAATCGCCACCCTGGTCTTCGTCGGTCGAGGTTTCCTCGAGCTCCGGCATGATTGCCGGAACCGTCTCACTGCTGGCAAACTGACCACCGTTGATAGCAACCAGTCGGTATTCGTAGGTATATCCCGCCACCGGTGTCTCATCGACATAGCTCTCGGTACCGTAAGGAGCCGTTGCCAGCAACTGCCACGGGGTATATTCAGTTCCTGTACGGCGACGTTCAATCCGATATCCGGTCTGAGGACCAGCATTCTCGGTCCAGGCCAGCAGCACACGGCCCGCCTCGGCCACAGCGGTCAGCCCCTCGGGAGCAACAGGGGCGTTGTTCCAGCTTATGCTCGCTGAATTGCCGGGCAATGAACGCACGCCCTCCAGCACGGCCACCACGCGATACGCATACTCACCGGTCGCGATCAAAGACGCATCGCGGTACTGATTCGTGCCCGCCGACAAGGTCACAGGCAGGTCGGAATAGGCGGTCTCGCCAGGGGCCATACGTTGCACAACATAGCCAGCTTCTGTGGTCTCGCTTGGTTGCCATCGCAGAAACGCACTCCGGGCCTCCGGTGTCACCACCAGGTCACCAGGAGCCGCAACCGCGGTGGGCGCGACCTCAAAACGGCTTTCCAGCGTATTGTTGGCCGGCTGCAAATCCAGTACTTCACCACTCAAGCTGATCAGGGAGACCCGTTGATTCAGGGTCAGATTGGCTTCGGTACCTGAATATGCCTGAATCGCGAGCTGGTGTCCCTGAGCATCGGGGATAAGATCGGAACAGCTATAGGACCGGGATGAGATCTCGCAAGGCACACTGTCAACGGTGACCATCTCCAGCCGGGTGTCTGTGCCCGTCAGTTCGCCCGTGACTTCCAATCGATCTGCATTTTCGGAAGCGCTCTGATAGCCAATATCAAAAAAGGCCTGGAACTGGCTCTGTCCCGGTATCCTCTCAGGATTTGTGGTTACCGCCGTGAGCATGGTATCGGCCGGAAAATTGAAACACTGTTCCAGCGCCGGTTGCTGGTTAATGGTATTGATCAGATTGGTTTCAGAACACGACGAAAACCGGGTCGCATCCGGGTTTGCCCAGGGGCTCATGATGAATCCGGTCGAACAGCTGTTCTGCTGCTCATCATGATTGGCACCGAAATTATGACCGAGCTCATGGGCAACGACGACAGCGGTCAACACGTTGGAGTCAAACGCGTTGGTAACACCGGTACCATACCCGCTGTTACTACAGAGGCTACCTACCCAGGCCAGCCCGGCCGTACTTCCATCGAAATCCCTTCCGCTCACCAGGTGCAACAGGGCGCGCCGATTCTGCTGAAACGGCAGACTGCCGCCGGCCACCTGCGCGCGCACATCATCCAATAGTTCATCCGCTGAAGTGGATGTGGTGAAGGTATTCGTCTTCAGGAAAGTAAGACTCAGGGTATCCAGCGCAATACCGAACTGCTCGAAATAGAACCCTTCCACCAGATTCAGAATGCTGACAGCCCGATCCTGGAAGTCGTCGGGGAAACGTTGCTGGAATTCGAGATCGAAAACCACCTCCAGCTCCAGCAACAGACAGGCTCCTTCTACCCGGCTGTCACAGAGGCTGTCGTAGCTCGCAGACACCGCCTGCGCCATCATTGGCGTAAGAACACGATCAGGAGCAATAACGGCACTGCTGTGTACATGGTCAACACCGCAGCTGGGAGCGACATCAAACCCAAAGCTCTTAGTGACCAACTGCTGACTGTCCTGCCGGCCACCAATCACATGCATACGCCCAAACAGGTAGGCCATACCTTCCCAGCCATTCTGCAGGCGAGACACCCTTACCCAGCTGTCCGGGTCGACTGCCACCTTACCCTGAAAGTGGCGGCCCAAGGCGAGTGCCTGGTGCGCCCCCAGGGCTGAGACCAGCCGATTATTGGCTTGCAGCTCAACTTCGTAATCCTGGCCATCTATCCACAAATCCAGCGACTCCGAAGCGCTGGCATGAATTGAGAACAACAACAGCCAGACATGAACCAGTATCGGGAAAAGGTACAGCAAACGTCTCACGGGCGAATCCTTTTCTGTTAAGGCAATTGGAATTCGCGCAAACTAATAGGCTTGGCAGGGCGAGACCAGCCCGAACCAGTAACAATCTGCATTTATGAGAGACATGTCCCGCATGAGGGTTCGAGTGGTTAACAGGTCGGCACTCTTGTTATGCATGGTGCTTGTATTTTCATTTTTTCTTCCACCTCAATTGTTGCAGTGGCAACCGGACACAATCACATCCGGCCAGTGGTGGCGCTTGTTTACGGGTCACCTGGTTCACCTGAACGTGAACCATCTCCTGTTGAATCTGGCAGGCGTGCTTATTCTCGCTCTTCTGTTCCCACGCTTCCTGCCTGTCGGCAGGTTACTCTGGATCACACTGCTGATGGCCGCAGCGATCTCCCTGGGACTATTGTCGCTCCGGCCAGACCTGGCCAGCTATCGAGGATTCTCCGGCTGTATCCACGGCCTGGCCGCAATTCTGGCAATGAGAGAGCTGAAAACGGATCGCTGGCTTTCCATCACTCTGCTTGCAGCACTGTCCGTGAAACTTGTTTTGGAAGGTTTTGAACTGGCCGGTTCCCAGACCACGGCCCTGATTGGAGGACCGGTAATCTGGGAGGCCCATGCACTGGGTTTCGCTTCCGGACTGCTGATTGCCGGAGCCGGCTTTATCCGGCGCCGAACGCCAAAGCAATCATCACTGGAATAAAACCGAGGGCAAACAAGGTACTGAGCAACGTAGTACCCGCTGCCTGCCTGGGTGAGGCCTCCAGCAAAGTCGCAATCACCACGGTATTGGCGGCAATCGGTGTGATGGAAATCAGGAAAATGGCCTGATGCACCGCCGGCTCGTAGATTCCCAGAAGCGCTGAATCCACCCACCAGAACACAATAGCCACCAACGGCCAGATCACAAACTTGCCGAAAAAGGCCAGCGCCGTGAACCGAGGGTTGCCGGCCAACCCCCGGAAGCTTGTAATGCCCATACCGATTATCATCATACCGAGAATGCTGTAGGCGCCTCGCAGGTTGTCAAACAGCGGAACGAAAATATCCGGAATGCCTATCCCGGCCAGATTCAGGACCACCGCTGCCAGAAAGGCATACACCGAAGGCAGCTTAAGCACCCGCCACAGTGCATCCTTGATGCTGTACCGGCCCCTTGCGGCAAGATAGAAGCCAACGGAATTCTCAAAAAGCGTCGTACCCAGCATACAGACAATATAAAGCCCCAGCCCCTCTTCCCCGAACAAAAGCAATGCGACTGGCACCCCGAAGTAACCGGTGTTACCCGAGCCTACGCACAGGGGAATTATGTTTGCACTGCCATCGGACAGCGCCTTTTTGGCCAGTTTCAACTGAACCAGCCCCAGTACCGATGACGTTCCGAAAACAAGGAAGGGGAGCAGAATCACCTCAGGGCTCAGCGGCGCCGCCATTACGCCGGAAAACACCACTGACGGTGTGACGATGTAGAGCATGATGCCGGCTATATGTCGGCCACTGGCTTCCAGGAACCGACCCGCTATCCAACCCAGTGCAACGGTGACATAAAGCGGAAGAAGTTTAAGCAGCAGGGCCAGGGCGGCAGACATGATCTCTCCGGGCGTAAAACCTTGAAAATACAACCAGCGGGGCAGTCTACCACCTACCCATCAAGAGGTAACTCCCCAGCGCAATAGAGAAACCCGGGATCATCTTTGATAATCATCAATAGCATTAGGGATGCATCTTTATATCCTAGTGGGGCAGTCAGGTATTCGTAACAACCAAGGAGAGAGACCAATGGCCGAGCGCTTTACCAAAAGCATGGCCAGGAACATATATCTGGGGGGAAGTGCCTTCTTCGTCCTGCTGTTCCTGGCCCTGACTTTTGACACTCAGCTGCGTGCTATGCCCGAGCGGGATAACCGCGACGAGCTCACCGAACAGGTGGTGCGCGGCAAACATCTGTGGGAAGAGAACAACTGTGTCGGTTGTCATTCCATCATGGGCGAAGGCGCTTACTTCGCTCCCGAACTGGCCAACGTGTTTGACCGCCGTGGCGGCGGTGATACTGAGGTCTTCAAGGCATACATGAAAGCCTGGATGAACGCCATGCCCACGAATATTCCGGGCCGGCGCCAGATGCCGGATTTCAATCTGAGTGATTCCGAGATCGAAGACCTGGCCGCTTTCCTGGAGTGGACATCCAAGATCGACGACAACGGTTGGCCACCCAACATCGAGGGGTAAGGGAGCAGATATGAAATACGAATCTCAAAGGGTCGCCATGCCCTACTTCATCTTTGCCCTGATTCTGTTTGCCGGCCAGATTGTGTTCGGCCTGATTCTGGGTCTCCAGTACGTTGTCGGTGATTTCCTGTTTCCGGAAATCCCTTTCAACGTTGCGCGGATGGTGCATACCAACCTGCTGATTGTCTGGCTGCTCTTCGGCTTCATGGGCGCCACCTACTACATGGTTCCGGAAGAAGCCCAGACCGAACTGCACAGCCCCCTGCTGGCGTGGATTCTGTTCTGGGTGTTCGCGGCAGCCGGCACGCTGACCATCCTGGGCTACCTGTTTGTGGACTACGCGACCTTGGCAGAAGTCACCATGAACAAGTTGCTACCCACCATGGGCCGGGAGTTCCTGGAGCAACCCACGATAACCAAGATCGGTATCGCCGTGGTCGTGGTGGCGTTCCTCTATAACATCGCCATGACCGCGCTGAAAGGCCGCAAGACCGTGGTCAACATCGTGCTGATCACCGGCCTGGTAGGCCTGGCCGTATTGTGGCTGTTCTCCTTCTACAACCCCGGTAACCTGGCCACCGACAAGTACTTCTGGTGGTTTGTGGTCCACCTGTGGGTAGAAGGCGTGTGGGAACTGATCATGGGTGCCATCCTGGCCTATGTGTTAATCAAGCTCACCGGTGTAGACCGCGAAGTGATCGAGAAGTGGCTGTACGTGATCATCGCCATGGCGCTGATTACCGGCATCATCGGTACCGGGCACCACTTCTTCTGGATCGGGCCGCCCGAATACTGGCTCTGGCTGGGTTCTGTGTTCTCTGCACTGGAACCGCTTCCGTTCTTCATGATGGTGGTCTTCGCCTTCAACATGATCAACCGTCGCCGACGCAACCACCCGAACAAGGCCGCCATGCTGTGGGCCATGGGTACAACCGTCATGGCATTCCTGGGCGCTGGCGTGTGGGGCTTCCTGCACACTCTGGCTCCGGTGAACTGGTACACCCATGGTAGCCAGATTACCGCAGCCCACGGCCACATGGCCTTCTATGGCGCCTACGTAATGATTGTACTGACCATCATTTCCTACGCCATGCCAATCATGCGCGGTCGCCCCTACGGCAACAGCAATACCGCCCAGATTGTGGAAATGTGGGGCTTCTGGCTGATGACCATCTCCATGGTGTTCATCACCCTGTTCCTGACCGCTGCCGGCGTCCTGCAGGTTTGGCTGCAGCGTCTTCCGGAAAGCGGTGAAGCGCTGTCCTTCATGGCAGGCCAGGATCAGATCGCCCTTTTCTACTGGATGCGATTTGTCGCCGGTGCCTTCTTCATGGCCGGTCTGGTGGTGTACTTCGGTAGCTTCTTCATCAAGGGCGAAGCCAGCCCGGCTGAGGAAGTCCGTGGTCCTGCCACGGCAGACGCCTGATAAAGTCTGATCGCCGGGGCCTTCGGGCCCCGGCACATTCCCGAAACCCTGGACAACCTCTGTGCATGCGCAAGCCGTCAACCCGAAAGACACCCTCCAGCAGAAGCGCCTGATTACCCGCAGCGCCTTCTTCCTGCTGTTTTTGCTTGCGCCCGTACTCAATATTTTCCGTTACGACCTGACCGAAACCCGCTTCATACTGCTGGGCTTTCCCCTGTCGTTTAACCTGAATCTGGACTGGGTCGCCCAGAGCACTCCCGCCGAGGTGGCTGGCCAGATCCTGTTCTGGTTTGTCTTGCCCATTCTGGTGCTGGTGCCTCTGGTTCTGTGGATTGCCTTCAGGTGGGGCCGCCTGTATTGCGGCTGGCTGTGCCCCCACTTCTCCGTGGTAGAAACCATCAACGACCTGATGACCCGCATTACCGGCCGCCCAACCCTCTGGGAAGCCCTGAAAAAAGGCAGCACAGGCAAGGCCATTCACTGGGCCGGCCTTACTCTGGTGTGCGCCCTGATCGGTTTTTCCTGGGCCCTGGCATTACTTTCATATCTGCTGCCACCGATGGCCCTGTATACCGATCTGGTGACAGGCCAGCTTGGGCTGTATCCCGGCATTTTCCTGGCGGTAGCAACCGCTGTTTTTACCTTCGATTTCCTGTTTGCCCGGCACCTGTTCTGCAAATATGGCTGCGCCGTGGGGCTGGTACAAAGCATCGCCTGGATGACCAACGGCAAGGGCCGGGTGGTTACCTTCGATACCAAACGCGCTGCCGCGTGCCGGGACTGTACCAAAGCCTGCGACGAAGCCTGTCCCATGCGCCTGCCCACCCGCAGCCATAAGCGGGCGAAATTCAGCTGTACCCAGTGCCTGCAGTGCGTGAGCGCCTGCCGGGAAGTACAGAAAGACAACCCCGAAGGCTCCCTGCTGACCTGGGAGCCCGGCGAACCTGGCAAACAGACGGTGCTGATTCCCGTGCGCCAGGTGGAATCCACCCCGCGACAATCACGGGCCTGAACGACGAGGACACGAGATGGAAGAGTGGGTCGGACTGAAATGGCACGACTACGTAACCCGCCAGGCCATGGGCGAATTCCCCGAGTATGCCGTGCATCTGAAAGACGAAGCCCGCACACTCGGTGTCATGTTCCGGGCCATGGGCGGAGACCCTGCTCTGAGTCTGGTGACTGCTGAGCCCCGGCATTTCCAGATTCGCCGGCGATTCCTGCAAAAGCTGGCCGGCACCCACCGCAAATTTGAACTGGCCTGGCGCGATGAAGAAAGCCTGCGCCTGCCAGACAGACTGGCCCTGTTCCCGTCCCGCAAGGTGAACCGGGAGCTGTACCTGTGGCTGGCAGCCCTCGCGTCGCTCGGCGAAATTCACCACCACAGCTGGCTGCAAGGCAATCAGGCCATGGTGCAGGAACTGCTGAGCCGCTGGCCGGGCCTGGAGCCCATGTACCAGCGGCTGGTAAAACACACGCTGCAATGGCGTCCGGAACCAGACAGCCTTCGTGGCAACGAAGCCAGGCGCGAGGCCGCCATTCGCCAGGCCCTGATTCACCCGGGCAGCGTAGACGACCTGCCAGAAGCCCTGACCGACCCCTGGCCGGTGGTGCTCTGGCTGTATCCGGTACTGGGCCGGGGCAAACTCAAAGGCCAGATCATTGGCGACGACAACACCATGTCCAAATCCGGCGGCCTGGCCAAAAAACGCAAACGCCGCCGCGCCGAACGGGTGGATGCTTTCGATAAAGACCAGGGGCTGATGCTGTTCCGGCTGGAAAGCCTGTTTTCCTGGTCTGAATTCATTCCCATCGACCGCGCCGGCGACGACAGCGAAGAGGAAGACGCCGATGCCGTGGCGGACGACATGGACATGATCTCCGTGTCCCAGGACCGGCGCGAAGCCTCCTCCGCAATCAAGTTCGACCTGGACCTGCCCTCGGAAGAAAATGACGACCTGCATTTGGGCCCGGGCATTCATCTGCCGGAATGGGACTGGCGCCGCCAGGATTACCGGGCAAAATTCTGCTGCCTGCAGCCACTGCTCAGCAAAGACGCCACGCCGTCGCCGCTGCCAGAGCACCTGAATCGCTCCGCCAGGACCCTGCGTCGCCAGTTCAGTGCGCTGAAACCTCTGCGCCAGTGGGAACGCCGGCAGCTGGAAGGGGAAGAGCTGGACCTGGACGCATGCCTGGAACGCATGGTGCAGCACAAACGCGGCATTGGCGAAGTGGATCAGAAGCTGTTCCGCCAGTGCAAGCAGAACCAGCGGGACCTCGCCTGCCTGGTGCTTACGGATATTTCGCTGTCGACCGATACCTACATCAATAACCACCAGCGGGTGATCGACATCGCCCGGGACGGCCTGCAACTGCTGAGCGAAGCTCTCACCGCCAGCCGCGATCCGTTCGCCCTGTTTGCCTTCTCCTCCAGGCGGCGGGACCACATTCGCTTCCACCACATCAAGAGTTTCGACGAGCCATACAACGACACCACAAGAGGCCGTATCCAGGCCCTGGAACCGGGCTACTACACCCGTATGGGCGCCGCCATCCGTCAGTCCATAAAACTGCTACAGACCCGGCCAGAGCACCAGAAAATCTTACTTCTGCTGACCGACGGCAAACCCAACGACCTGGACCTGTACGAAGGTCGCTACGGCGTGGAAGACACCCGCATGGCCGTGCAGGAAGCCCACAAGGCCGGGCTGACCCCGTTCTGCGTGACCATCGACGAAGAAGCCAACGAATACCTGCCCTACGTGTTCGGCAGCAGCAACTTCGTGGTCATCAAAGACCCGACCCAACTGCCCGGCCAGCTACCCAAGCTGTACATGAACCTGACCCGTTAACGGAGACTGTCATGGCTGACGTACAAGCCGCCCACAGGCGGCACCTGCCCGGCGACATCGCGGTATGGTTTTTCATCTTTGCGGAACTGGCCGTGTTCGGCATTCTGTTTATCGGCTATGGCGTGGCCCGAAGCCTGGACCCGGCCACCTTCTCCGCCGGCAAGGAGGCCCTACATCCCTGGACCGGACTGATCAACACCGTTGGCCTGATCACCGCCAGCTACCTGGTCGCCCTGTCCGTTCATCGCCTGCGCAACCGGAAAACCGGCACAACCGCCCTGCTCTGGGCCGCCATCGCGGCGTCGTCCATTTACACCTTCGGCAAGCTCTACGAATACGCGGACCTCTACGCCAACGGCTACAACCTGGGCACCGACACCTTCTTCATGTTCTATTTCTTCCTGACGTTCTTCCACTTCATGCACGTGGTGCTGGGCCAGATCATCCTCGTGGTGCTGGCGGTAAAGGTGAAAAAAGGCGACTACAACGGCGACGACATGAACGGCATGGAGTCCGGCGCCTCCTACTGGCACATGGTCGACCTGGTGTGGCTGGTGCTGTTCCCGATGCTCTATGTCCTGGCCTGAGGAGACTTTCTGATGCTAGTGGTCTATATCGCGCTGATGATCTGTACGATGACGCCAGTTTTGGCCTTGCAGGCCGGTGCGGACATGTCGGTTTTGGTCTGGCTGGTGTTTGGGCTGGTGATCGTAAAAGCGGTTTTACTCGTTGATCACTTTATGGAAATGAAACATGCCCCCTGGGGCTGGCGTATGGCAGCTCAGGGCTGGGCGGTTGTCGTTGTCTCGGTTCTGGCAGGAATTCACCTGGCAGGCTAATAGCACGCGCCGCGGAATCCCGTGAGAAGGATCGAACGGCGGGGTCGGGTAGGTCCTTCCAAAAATTTGTGGAGCCATGGATGGCGGAACAGAAGCGCCACATGGATGTGCCGCAAGGAGCGTTTTTTGGAAGGACCTACCCGACCCTGCCTTGCACCAAACCTCAAGTTACAACAATCGCCGCGGAAACATAGGCGGCTTGTTGCCAATAGCCTGCGCCAGAGCAATCATCCCCCAGAGTACGAACGACGTGTGCAGAACGACAGCCCAGACAATGGCATAGGTCCAGAATAACCCGGTGTTGCCGTAGATGAGCCAGCAAACAGCAACCCCCGAACTGATCAGCATAGCTCCCAGTATCGACATATAAACCGCCGCCTTGCTATGGGCCCGCCGCAACGCATGCGCATCACCGGATTTCATGGCAATCGTCAGTAACACAACGAAGCCGATAATCGGCAACGCCAGCAGGTTCAGCAAATACCAGATAACCGGGGCAATCGCCCCGGGCGGTTCAGTCTTCGGACTGCCCGAATACGGCATACACCACCTCCATCAGTGCGTTAACAGTGACCGCGTCATCCGATAGCGGCTCAATCATTCCGGCCCGGCAGGCTTCGATGTGGGGCATACCGGATGCGATCAGGTATGCGGTGTGGATCAGCAACCGAGTTGAGGCTGCTTCCTCCAGATCGTGATCTTTGAGCTTGCGCAGCGAGGTTGCCAGCCCTACCAGCTGCTTCGCAAGGTCGGCATCGCAGCCGGACTCCTGCTGAACGATGGTCTGCTCCACATCCGGCGTCGGGTAATCGAAGCTCATGGAGACAAAACGCTGCCGGGTACTGGGTTTCATGCCTTTCAGCAAACTCTGGTAACCCGGGTTGTAAGACACCACCAGCATGAAACCGGGTGCTGCCTTGAGCAGTTCGCCGGTGCGTTCGATGGGCAGTTCCCGGCGGTCGTCCGCCAGCGGGTGCAGTACCACGGTGGTGTCTTTTCGTGCTTCCACTACTTCATCAAGGTAGCAGATTCCGCCTTCCCGCACCGCCCGGGTCAGCGGACCATCTTGCCAATAGGTGCCGTCCGGACCGATCAGGTGGCGGCCAACCAGGTCAGAGGCGGTAAGGTCATCGTGGCAGGCCACGGTGTAGACCGGGCGACCGAGTTTTTCGGCCATGTAGCGGACAAAGCGGGTTTTACCACAGCCGGTGGGGCCTTTGATCAGTACCGGCAGGCCGTTGTCGGCAGCGGCGGTGAACAGTTCGACTTCGTTGCCGGCGGGTTGGTAGAAGGTCATAAACAGCTTCCTTTTAAGGCTGGGAATCGGGTGAGGCAAAGCCGTGCACCCATTCCGGGAAAAGATTGAATATCTGGCGATCGTCGCTGCGCTTCAGTTCCAGCAATGCCCTCAGGCACTGCTGTAATCCGGGGTTCGTGGTGTCGGTACCGGCATACCAGCCAGCACCTGAAACGGGCTTTCCCTGCCAGGTAATGGCCAGGCCCTGGGATTCCAGGAACGGCGTCACCAACCCAAGTTCCGAGACCGCCGCATGGGTGTTGTTGTGCAGCAACAAACCCAGGGCAGAGCTGAAATCACCTGCTTCATATCGCTGCCCCGGTTTCGGCGTTATACCCTCGGCAGCCAGGGCCTTGAGTGCAAGCTGCCCGGAGAGCGGATCAGTTCCTGCCACCAGCGAGACATCCCGCCCTTCCAGCTCCCCCAGTGTTCTCACACCGGCGGTTCTCCGGGTTACCCAGACCGGAACCGGATCCTGGCCATCGGCGTTGACGGCCCGGAGCTTGAGCCTGCCCTCCCAGCCATCCTGCCGGTACACCAGGTCACTCTCAACCTGAGCCTCACCCTCAACGGCTTGATTGAACACCAGCTCTGCCTTGCAGTTCTGTTTGTCGAGATAACGCTGCAGCCGGTAACTGGCCACGGTGACAGACCTGGATTCCGTTTGTACTTCAAGTCGCACCGGCCCGGAAAACTGGCCGGCGCTGACGGTACCGGCCCAGAGCATAAACAGCCAGCCGCCAGCGGCCACCCTCATCTCACAAGCCCAGCTGGTGCGCCCGGTTGGTGAAGAAGATGCCAGACGGCTTTTGTGCCGGCAGGGTTGCCACTTCTTCCAGGGTTCGGGTGTTATAGACGGTCACCCGATCACTGTCCCGGGAAGATACCCACACTTCCTCACCGCGCGGGGTGAATTCCATGTGCAGAACGGACTTGCCGGGCTCCAGGGTACGGATGATTTCCCGGGTGCGGGAATCAATCACCTGCACCACGTCGTTCTTCGGGTGCGCAAAGCTGACCCAGATCTGGCGGTTGTCCGGGCTGGCCATGACAAACACCGGCTGGCCCTGCACCGGAATGCGCTGCACCATGCTCCAGTCTTCCATATCGGCGACCAGAACCTCATGGCGACCGACCGCCGGCACAAAGGCATAACCGTCGGCGATGGCCCAGCCTTCCAGGTGCGGCATCTTGTAGACCGGCAGGCGCTGCTCGCCCTTGCCGTAATCCGGCAGGATGGTCTGCGCGCCCTGTTTCGGCTCCCACAGATCCATCATCGACAAGCCGTCTTCGCCGAACAGGCCGGCAATATAGAAGCGGCCATCGGGGGTGATCAGCGCGTCGTAGGGCTCTTTACCAGCCTCATGGCGAGTCACGCCCGGCGGATTGCTGTGCATATCCACGGTCCAGATTTCACCGGCCTCGAACAGGCTGAACACAAACTGGTTGCCCGGGGCATCCACCAGGCCCACGGTCTTGGACTGATCCTGCACGCCCTGGGCGTTGGTATAGTACGCGGGAATTTCCACCACGGTATCCAGGGTCTCACTGTCGAAAATGTTCACGCCGCCGGGCTCGTAGTTGGACACCGCCACGTAACGACCATCCTGGGAAATGGCTCCACCGATACTGTTGCCGGACTGAATGATCCGATCGATCACCGTACGGGTGAGCAGGTCGACTTTGGTGAGCCCGCCATCACGACCAAACACATAGCCGTAGCGGGCATCCCGCGAGTACACCACTGAGGCGTGAGACAAATCGCCCAGGCCTTCTACCCGGCCCAGGATTTCATGTTCGGAGTGGTCCACCACCAATACTGAGCCGGTGGCCCGCTCTATGATCAAACCCAGGTCACCTGTGCCGCGAAGCTCAACAGGCTCCGGCACCGACAGGGATTGGCAGCCGGTGATCACGGTGGCGGCGATGGTCAGTGCAATCGGTGCAAACAGACGTTTCATCGTGAGTCCTTCGGTTATCGGCTTCGGGAAGAATCGGTTTCGGGGGCAATCAGGGCGCCGGATTTCAGCTGCTCGCTGATCCAGGCAATTTCCTGGTCGGTCAGCAGGGCTTTCCAGGGTGGCATCGCCGTACCGGGAACGCCCTCCCGAATGATGGCTGCAATAGCTGCCTCTGGCAGGGATTCGATATCCTCAGGCCGTAAGGGCGGGCCAAGGCCGCCTTTCAGTTTCAGGCCATGGCAAGAGCCACAATCCTGAATGACAAAATTGGCCAACTCATCCTCGGTTTCCGGTGCCCCGGCAACAGCGCCTGCCGTCAGCATCAGGGCGGTAGCCAATACACTCACTTGCCAGCAAACGCCCAGTGCGGACCGTTTCATCAGCGCTCTCCTGAAGGATCACAGTCATGCTGCAATCCCAACAATTTCATGGCCTTGATATTGATTAAATTTGTGGCAGGTATCCAGTGATCTTTAGGCATACGCCATCTACCACCTGCGAGGTACTCTCTTGAAAACCAGCATCTTTCTGACATTAATCAAGGTTCATAAGCCATAACAAGAGAAACCTAGGAGTACTCTTGAACCCCAAGGAGAGAACCTGATGAGAGTAACCAAACTGATGATCAAGCCGCTGGCACTGGCCGTGGCCATTACGTCGTTGGGCGTAATGAACGCACAGGCAGCCCCGAAAGATCCTGACAAGTCCACCATGGCCTATGAAGGCACCCCCAGTGCAGTAGATGCGGAATCTGCCAAAATTGTTCGCTCCCCAGGTGCGCCGGATCTGACCGATGCAGAATTCGAGAAAGCGAAGCAGATCTACTTCCAGCGCTGCGCCGGCTGTCACGGCGTACTGCGTAAAGGCGCCACTGGTAAACCGCTGACTCCGGACATCACCCAGGAGCGCGGTATCGACTACCTCAAGGCGTTTATCAGTTACGGCTCCCCGGCCGGCATGCCGAACTGGCTGACGTCCGGTGACTTCGATGAAGAAACCGTGGAACTGATGGCCAAGTACATCATGCACGAGCCTCCCATGCCTCCCGAATTCAGCCTGGCTGACATGAAGGAAACCTGGGAAGTGATCGTTCCGCCGGAAGACCGGCCGACCAAGCAAATGAACGACCTGGATCTGGAAAACATCTTCAGCGTCACCCTGCGTGATGCCGGCCAGATCGCCCTGATCGACGGTGATTCCAAGGAAGTCGTGAAGATCATCGATACCGGCTACGCAGTGCACATCTCCCGGATGTCTGCCTCCGGCCGCTACGTGTTGGTTATCGGTCGTGACGCCCTGATCAACATGATCGATCTGTGGATGGAAGAACCGCAGACCGTCGCCAAGATCAAGGTCGGCATGGAAGCACGCTCTGTCGAAACCTCCAAGTACAAGGGCTGGGAAGACAAGCTCGCCATTGCCGGCACCTACTGGCCACCGCAGTTCGTGATCATGGACGGCGACACTCTGGAGCCCAAGAAGATTGTGAGCACCCGGGGCATGACCGTGAGCACCCAGGAATACCATCCTGAGCCACGGGTAGCTGCCATTGTCGCCTCCCACGCCCACCCGGAATTCATCGTCAACGTGAAAGAAACCGGCAAGATCATGCTGGTGAACTACGAAGACATGGAGAACATGAACATCACCTCCATTGATGCAGCGGAATACCTGCACGATGGCGGCTGGGATGCCAGCATGCGTTACTTCCTGACGGCGGCCAACAACTCCAACAAGATTGCGGTTGTGGATGCTCAGGATCGTAACCTGGAGGCGATTGTTGATGTTGGCAAGATTCCGCATCCGGGACGTGGCGCCAACTTTGTTGACCCCGAGCATGGTCCGGTCTGGGCGACCTCTCACCTGGGTGATCAGACCATCCAGATGATCGGTACCGACCCGGAAGGCCATCCAGACAAAGCCTGGAAGGTGGTTCGCACGGTGGATGGCCAGGGTGGTGGCTCACTGTTCGTGAAGACCCATCCGAAGTCCAAGAACCTGTGGGTAGACACCGCCCTGAACCCGGCGGAAGCCGTAAGCCAGAGCGTAGCCGTCTTCGACATCAACAACTTTGATGCCGGCTATGACGTGCTGCCGATTGCCGACTGGGCAGAGCTGGGCGAAGGTCCCAAGCGTGTGGTACAGCCGGAATACAACAAGGCGGGCGATGAAGTGTGGTTCTCTGTCTGGAACACCCAGGACAAGAAATCCGCCATTGTTGTAGTCGACGACAAGACACGCAAGCTGAAGAAGGTGATCAAGGGCGACTACATGGTCACCCCGACCGGTAAGTTCAACACTTACAACACCCAGCACGACGTGTACTGATCCCGGCCCCGGCCCGGAGGAGCAACCTGATGAGACTGGATGCGGCAGACAGACAACTGATCGACAGTTACCAGCGTAACCTGCCGGTCTGCGAACGCCCCTACGAGGAAATGGCCCGGACACTGGGCCTGACCGAGGAAGAGGTTATCCAGAGACTGTCTGCCCTGCAGGAACAGCAGGTGCTCAGCCGGGTCGGCCCGGTGTTTGAACACAGTCAGGCGGGCGCCAGCCTGCTGGCTGCCGTGGCCGCGCCAGAAGAACAGATGGATCTGGTGGCGGCCCGGATCAACCGTGCCCCGGGCGTGAATCATAACTACGCCCGGGAGCACACCTACAACCTCTGGTTCGTGATGACCGCTCCGGATGAAGACACTCTGGAGGAACGGCTGGACGAGCTGGAACACCAGTTGAAGCTGCCGATGCTGAGACTGCCAATGGTCGAGGGTTACCATATCGATCTGGGCTTTGACATCGACTGGGAGGCATTACCATGAACCTGCCAGCCACCGGCCCGAACTACAGCTATCTGTTTGATACCGAATCCATGAGTGCCTGGGGCCTGCTGAGGTTACGCGAGCAGCTGGAAAACGGCCTCCCCCTGACACCTCGCCCCTATCAGACCCTGGCCGAGCGCACCGGGCTGTCCGAACAACAGGTTATGAACGCTGTCAGCCAGTGGCAGCAGCAGGGCCTGATCAAACGCCTGGGACTGGTAGTCAAGCATCGCACCCTGGGCTATCGGGCTAACGCCATGGTGGTCTGGAACGTACCGGACGATCGGGTTTCGACGCTCGGCAATGCCATGGCAGCCGCCGCTTGTGTCACCCTCTGTTACCAGCGCCCAAGACGCTTGCCAGACTGGCCCTACAACCTGTTCTGCATGATTCACGGCGTCAGTCGCGAACGGGTTCTGAATCAGCTCGCTGGTCTGATTGAGCAACACGAGTTGAGCAATGTGGATCACGCCATCCTGTTCAGCAACAAAGCCTACCTGCAGCGCGGAGGCCGTTATGTCAGCAATTGCTGAGCGTTCAAAGCCATCAGACCACATGCCTGTACTACCCGAATTCACGCCCCTGGAGCGTGCCATCATCAACCGCCTGCAATACGGCCTGCCACTTACGCGAACCCCCTACAAAGACGTGGCCGATGAATTGGGTGTATCAGAAGTAACTCTGCTGAAGCACCTCCAGGCATTGCTGGACAACGGGACCCTGACTCGTTTTGGCCCCATGTTTCATGCTGGCGAAATGGGCGGCGGCCTGACGCTCGCGGCCATGCGCATTCCGGATGAAGATTTCGCCAATGTGACCGAGCAGGTGAACAGCTTCCCCGAGGTAGCCCACAACTACCGCCGCGAGCATGAGTTGAACATGTGGTTTGTTCTGGCCACGGAAACACCGGAAGGCATTGACGAAACCATCAAGCGGATTGAGTTACTTACGGGCTACCCGGTCTACAACATGCCCAAGGAGCAGGAGTTCCATGTCCACCTTCACTTTGAAGTCTGACCCGGTGCTGAGTAACCGGGATCGTGAACTCATCGTTGCCACCCAATCCGGATTACCGCTGGTTTCCGACCCTTGGGCCGAACTGGGAAAACAGCTCGACATGCCCGCAGACGAGGTGCTGTCACGTTTTCAACGAATGCAGGAAGCCGGGGTCATCCGGAGAGTCGCGGCGGTACCGGATCACTACAAACTCGGGTACCGGTTCAATGGCATGACCGTATGGGATGTCCGGGATGATGCAATCGCCGAACTCGGCGAGAAAGTCGGCTGCCTGCCCTTTGTCAGCCACTGCTACCGCCGACCAAGACACCTGCCCTACTGGAGCTTCAACCTCTTTGCCATGGTGCATGGGATCAGCCGCGAGGAAGTCGAGCACAAGGCAGCCCAAATCCGCGAGGTACTCGGCGACGCCTGCACCGGACACACCATCCTGTACAGTTCCGCCATCCTGAAAAAAACAGGATTACGACTGAAAAAACAAACAGATAGGCAGTAGCACGTACCTCCTGAAGTACTCCATCAAAGGTATGGATACCCAGCGCCCGCAGGGGGATAGTTAGAAGGGCAGAGAGCCGGTAAAGGCCCGCCCGGAGAGGCAAGAAAGCCACTCCCGATGAGAGAGAAAAACTATGTTTCGCATGACCCGCTACATCAAGAGCCTGATGAACCCGGTACCGGTGCGCCCGGTCCCCAAGCCCAGCGGCCCGGTGGTAATCTGGAACCTGATCCGCCGTTGCAACCTCACCTGCAAGCACTGCTATTCGATTTCAGCGGACATCGACTTCAAGGGCGAACTCACCACCCAGGAAGTCTACAAGGTGATGGACGACCTGAAAGCCTTCGGCGTACCGGTACTCATCCTCTCCGGCGGCGAACCCCTGATGCGACCCGACATCTTTGATATTTCCCACCGGGCTAAAGCTATGGGCTTCTACGTGGGCCTGTCCACCAATGGCACCCTGATTACCGAAGACAACATCAGCAAAATCGCCGAGGTGGGCTACGACTACGTAGGCATCAGTATCGACGGCCTGGAAACCACCCACGATGAATTCCGCCAGAAAAAAGGCGCCTTCAAAGAGTCCATGCACGCCGTAGCCCTGTGCAAGCAAGCCGGCATCAAAGTGGGCCTGCGCTTCACCCTGACCCAGGATAACTACCCGGAACTGCCGGCCATGCTGGAGATGCTGGACGAGCACCAGATCGACAAGTTCTACCTGTCTCACCTGAACTACTCCGGCCGGGGCGGCCGCAACAAGAAGCGGGATGCCTGGTACGACATGACCCGCGATGCCATGAACCTTCTGTTCAACCACTGCCACGACGAACTCAAGCGCGGTATCGAGCGGGAGTACGTCACCGGCAACAACGATGCTGATGGTCCCTTTCTGATTGAGTGGGCCAAAGAGCATTACCCGGACCAGGTCGACGCCCTCACCCAGCGGCTGACCAACTGGGGCGGCAACTCCTCCGGCGTGAATATCTCCAATATAGACAACCTCGGCGTGGTGCATCCGGACACCTTCTGGTGGGATCACAACCTGGGCAACGTGCGGGAAACCCCGTTTTCGAAGATCTGGTCGGAAACCACCGATCCGCTGATGCAGGGCTTCCGCCAGCATCCGCGCCCGGTAAAAGGGCGCTGCGCAGACTGCAAATACCTGAATATCTGCAACGGCAATACCCGGGTACGGGCTTACAACGTGTCTGGCGACTTCTGGGAGGAAGATCCGGGCTGCTATCTCACCAACGAGGAAATCGGGGTAGTTGATAACACCCCGCGACGGGTCGCCGCTCCGGTGATCGAAATCCCGGTTCACAATCTTTAAGGAACGCGCCATGACCACAAACCCGCGAAAAAAATGCCTGGTGGAGTTCCAGCTTGCGGAACAACCTCTGCGGCCGGGAGAAGTTGCTATTGTCGGTGCCGGGCCGGGTGACCCAGGGTTACTCACGCTGCGCGCGCTGATGCTGATTCAGCAGGCCGATGCCGTTGTTTATGATCGCCTGGTTTCCCCGCAGATCATGGAACTGGTGAACCCCCGTGCTGAACGCATTCATGTGGGCAAGGCCAGCGGGTGCCACTACGTACCCCAGGAAGAAACCAACGAACTGCTGGTGCAACTGGCCATGAAACAGCGGCGGGTAGTTCGCCTGAAAGGCGGCGATCCATATATTTTTGGCCGCGGCGGAGAAGAAGCTGAGTTCCTGGTGGACAATGACATCGATTTCCAGGTGGTGCCCGGCATTACCTCTGCAGCGGGGTGCGCCTCTTACTGCGGCATTCCTCTGACCCACCGGGATTATTCCCAGAGCGTGACCTTCGTCACCGGTCACCGCAAGGCCGACCAGACTCTGGAACTGAACTGGCCGGTACTGGCCGCGCCGGGACAAACCCGGGTGTTCTACATGGGCCTGCACAATGCACCGACCATTGTTCGCGAACTGACGGCCCACGGCCTTTCAGACAACTGCCCGGTGGCTCTGGTGGAACGCGGCACCACACCACTGCAACACATGACGGTCACCACCCTGAAAGACCTGGTAGACACCATTGATCGGGAAGACTTCCAGCCACCCACCTTGATTATTGTGGGCGAGGTGGTGCAACTGGCGGACAAGCTGGCCCGCCCGGCCCAGGCAGGATGGAACAGCGCCCTGACCGAGCCTGCCGTCACCGCCGGCCAACGGCCCGCCTGAACGCAAAACGTTATCTGACCAACCGGGAGCTGTAGCTGGTGAACCTGAACCAAGCCCGAGCAAGCCTGAACACCATCCTGCTGATCGCTGGCGCCCTGATCACAGGCCCGGCCCTGGCCGAACAGGCCAGCAGCCAGAACACAGAGACCCTCTACCTGCAGCAATGCGCGGCCTGCCACGGCCCGGACAGACTCGGTGGTATGGGCCCTGCGCTGCTGCCGGAGAACCTGGGCCGGCTGAAAAAAGCCGAGGCCGAACGGGTCATCCGGGAGGGGCGGCCAGCCACGCAGATGGCGGGCTATAAAACCATCCTTAACGATCAGCAGATTGCGGAACTGACCGATTTCATCTATCAGCCCCCGAGCCACGAACTGAAATGGGGCGAGGCGGAAATCCGCAGCAGCCGGGAAGTCAGCCACCCCCAGGGCTCACTGCCGGATGAGCCGGTGTTTGAGGCGGACCTGATGAACCTGTTCCTGGTCGTGGAAATCGGCGACCACCATGTCACCCTGCTCGATGGCGACAAAATGGAGCCCATCCACCGCTTCCCCAGCCGCTTCGCCCTGCACGGCGGCCCCAAATACAGCCCTGACGGCCGTTATGTGTACTTTGGCTCCCGGGATGGCTGGATTACCAAATACGATATCTACAATCTGAAAGTGGTGGCCGAAGTTCGCGCCGGCATCAACATGCGCAACATCGCAGTTTCCGCTGACGGCGACTATGTGCTGGCAGCAAACTACCTGCCCCACTCCATGGTGCTGTTCGACGCCGCCAATCTGGAGATGCTGAATTTTATCCCCGTTGAAAACGATACCGGAGAGAGCTCCCGGGTAAGCGCCGTCTACGCCGCACCACCCAGAAGCAGCTTTATTGCTGCCCTGAAAGACATTCCCGAAGCCTGGGAAATCACCGTCGAAAACCGCGAGGCAAAGGTGCGCCGAATGGCCACCGACACCCTGCTGGACGACTTCTTCTTCGACCCGGGCTACCAGCACCTGATCGGCGCCGCCCGCGACGGCACGCACGGCGTGGTAATCGACCTGGATACCGGTAAAACCACCGCCGAACTACCGCTGCCTGGCATGCCTCACCTCGGATCCGGCATTACCTGGGAGTATGAGGGCCGCCGGGTCATGGCCACTCCCCACTTCCGGGCCGGCGCCATCTCCATTATCGACATGGACACCTGGGAAGTGATCAAGACTCTGAAAACCGAAGGTCCCGGTTTTTTCATGCGCAGTCACGAAAATTCCCGTTACGCCTGGGCAGATGTGTTCTTCGGCCCCAACGCTGACAAGGTGCACATTATCGACAAGCAGACCCTGGAGATCGTCAAAACGCTTCAGCCGGAGCCGGGAAAAGTGGCCGCGCACGTGGAATTCGACCGCCATGGCGAGAAGCTGCTGCTGAGCATCTGGGATGATGATGGCGCCATCATTGTCTATGACGCAGACACCCTGGAAGAGGAAAAACGCATTCCGATGAACAAGCCGTCCGGCAAGTACAACGTCTGGAACAAGATCAACTACGAGGAAGGCACCAGCCACTGACCCTTATCGACTGAGTAACATAGGCTTAATGGTTTAAGTCATTTCGAATGTAGCTTTCATGGTAGGATAATTGACCTAAGCTAATGCAGCCGGGGTCAAGATATGAACAGCAGTTTCAGGCCGCCCGTGGCCTCCGCACCATGCCTGCTGGGTAGCGACAGTGATGATCTGATGCACTACAGTGTCGCACCCGCCGAAGTGGCACTCCTGAATGGCCTGAGCCACGCCTTCGGAATCTGCCTGAACGAAAACCAGGACAATCCGGAGGCCCGGTTTCTCAGTCATCTCGCCAGCCTGTTTCAGCAACAACGGGTTGATCCGGAAACCCCGCTGGAAAAACACGACCGTCCCTGGGGCAATGTCTATCTGGTTCAGTACGGCATCCTCCGATTGTTCCGGGAATCCCCGGCCGGCAAGGTCGCCGTCCATCATTTCTTTTCAGAGGGTGACCTGATCTGGCCGGTCTTTGGTCGCAGCCGCACGGTTCGCAATACCTTATGCCTGACCAGTGTTCTGCCTGCCACCCTGTGGGTAGCTGATTTTGCGGCGTTCCGTTCGGCCATTCAAAGCTACGGCGATGGCCAATGGCACAAGTTTGCCCTGGTACTGACAGAGGAAATCGCAGAACTGACCAGCATGCGGGAATACCGAAAACACACCATGTCGGCCCGGGAACGCTACCAGCTGCTGCTGGAGGAATATCCGGAGTTGGTCAAGCGGGTGCCGGACAACCAGCTCGCTTCCTGGCTGGGTGTGGTGCCCGCCACCTTCTCCCGCCTCAAGACCGCCTTTGCCAACCAGAGCAAGAACCCATAAAAAAGCGGCGGAACTTCGTCCGCCGCCAATACCTGAGTTAAGGTCCTGCTTCGATTAACCGTGCAGCTTGATCGCCAGTTCCGCCACGTGCTTGCCCTGGAAACGGGCAATGGCCAGTTCTTTCTCACTGGGCTGCCGACTGCCATCACCGCCGGCAATGGTCGAGGCGCCATAGGGCGTGCCGCCGTTCACTTCTGAAATATCGAAGAATTCCGGTATGCCGTAACCCAGCGGCACCAGCACCATGCCGTGATGAGCAAGAGTGGTCCAGAAGGAGGTAATAGTCTGTTCCTGACCACCGCCGGTGCCGGTGGAGGTGAAGACGCTGCCGACCTTGCCATGGAGCTTGCCCTCAGCCCAGAGGCCACCGGTCTGGTCCAGGAACGTACGCATCTGGCCGGCCATGTTGCCGAAGCGTGTCGGGGTACCGAAGATAATGGCGTCGTAGTCTGCCAGTTCTTTCGGGTCCGCCACCGGGGCACCCTGATCGGCCTTGCCACCGGCATTCAAAAAGGCTTCATCGGCCATGGTCTCCGGAACACGCTTGACAACAACATCGGCCCCATTCACACCGCGAGCGCCTTCGGCCACGGTATTGGCCATGGTCTCGATGTGACCGTACATGGAGTAATAAAGAACAAGAATTTTCGCCATCGCAACAATCTCCTGTGTGTGCGTTCAATGATTCAAAGCCTAACTGCTCTGTCGGCAAGACAAAAACGGAAGTTTTCCGGCAGGTCTTTCAGTTTTTCTGAACGAAGTCACAGAATGTTCATGGGCCACGATTTGCGTACACTTGTACGCTGAAATACCCTATACTTTCGTTGAATCGCAATTTCCCCATAAGGCAATTATCCAAACCATGACGCACAGCCAGCCAGATTCCGTTCATCACAGGATAGAAGAGTGGATTAACAGCGCCACCCACGGTATTGGAGCCCTGCTGAGTGTGGTAGGGACGGTCGCCCTGATCGCAGGCGCCAGCCAACTGGGGGATGTCTGGAAGATTGTCAGTTTCAGCGTATTCGGTGCCTCACTGATTCTGTTGTACATGGCGTCCGCGCTCTACCACGGCGCCCGCCATCCGCGCCTGAAAACGGCCTTCAAGACCCTGGATCACTGCGCCATTTTCCTGCTGATTGCCGGTACCTACACACCCTTTCTGCTGATCAACATGCGTGGCACCACCGGCTGGACCCTGTTTGCCGTCATCTGGTCCCTGGCGCTGACCGGCGTGGTACTGAAGGTGATCTTCAAAAACCGTTTCAAGCTGGCACGGGTAGGTATCTACATTGCCATGGGCTGGCTGATCACCTTCGCGTCATCCGACCTGGTGGCCAACCTCAGTGAGACGGCTCTGCAACTGACCATCGCTGGCGGCATTGTCTACACCGCCGGCGTTGCCTTTTACCTGGCCGACCGCATCCCTTATATGCACGCGGTCTGGCACCTGTTCGTCATTGGCGGCAGCGCCTGTCACTTCAGCGCCATTTATTTTGGCGTATTGCCGCACAGCGTCTAGAACGCCCAGACCATCGCCATCAGGACACCCCAGGCCGTCAGCGAGGCTGCCATCACTGTGTAGGTGGCGGACATGGCCACCACATCGTTATCTGTGCGCTGGCACAAGGAACGAACCCCCTGGTAGATAAGCGCACAGGACAGAAACATACCTGCAAACACAGCGATGACGCTCACCGCCAGCACCGGAACCAGCAGCGCCAGGGACGACAGCCACAGCGGCAGTGGTGCAATGGCTGCCAGCAGGTAAGCATCCGGGTACTCAATCTGTAGCTGATGACCATCAAGTACCGCCTTGATCAGCCACCCCATTACGAAGAAGGTCAACAGCTCTGCCAGAAACAGAATGGTGGTTATAAAACGCCATTCCTTATCCGCAAACCCGTTAATGAAACTGTCACCGTAGTGAGTTCCGGCGTAATACAACAACACCGGTGGCAGAAACGACATGGGCACCACAATCACCCAGGCCAGAAACGGGATGGAGAGGTTCATTCCCTTGAGTTCGCGCCAGACACCATTCGCGGAGAACGGCAGGCTCAGGAGTTGTGTCATTGTCATGGTATCCACCTGTATCATGCTTTCTTAATCTCACTTTTAGTGGAGCACCACAACGGCTTCAAGGTCGCCAGATGACCTTGAGCAAGTCTCCCCCCACCTGCCGGAGAGCGGACGATGACCACCAGGCCCCTGAAGCCCATCCATACGTTCTGGTTGTTCTTTCCGGCGGCATCGCTCTGGGCCGCCGCGGTGGTTCCGCTGTCGATATATGCGGTGCTATCCGGCTCCGGCTGGCCACCCGGGCTGATTGGCGCCGGCCATGGCCATGAGCTGATTTTTGGTTTCGCACTGGCATTGATCGCCGGTTACACACTGGGGCCGCAACCCCGACGCGCCCTCGTTCTGCTCTTTGGGCTCTGGTTAGCGGCCCGGCTTGCCTGGCTGCTGGCACCCGAAACGCTCTTCGCACAGTTACTCAGCCCGGCTTTTGCATTGCTGCTGGCATGGCACGTAGTGCCGCGGTTTCAGGCGGCCAAGAAATGGCGCAACAAAATTGCCGGCCCGCTGATTCTCGTACTATGCCTGATGGCTTTGATCTACTTTCTGACAGAAACCGGCCTGCCGTTGCCGGACACCCGCCGACTGCTACAAACCACCATCCTGGGCCTGCTACTACTGATGACGTTTATGGGCGGAAGGATTATTGTACCGGCCGTGGCCGGGTCTCTGGAGAAACGGGGCGTCCCCCTGGAAGCTCGGGTACAACCCCACATAGAAGGAGCGCTGCTGGTCGTCCTGCCGATCGCCATGGCATTGATGCTGTTCAGTGCCACCGAACAACTGGCCGGCGCTCTTCTTCTCGCCGCCAGCGCACTTGTCGTTACCCGGATTGTCCGCTGGAAGCTCTGGCACTGCAGTAACCGGCCCGACCTGCTGGTGCTGGCCCTTGGCTATCTGTGGCTGGCCATCGGCTCGGCGTTCGCAGGCACTCACCTGCTGACCGAACGGCCGGTTCTTCCCGCGCTGCACCTGATTGTTGTCGGAGCGCTGGGGACACTCTCGGGGAGCGTGATGCTTCGACTGGCCTGGCAGCGGGCACGCCGGACATTTCCGCCAGCATGGCAGGTTACCGCCATCGCGATACTGGTGGCAGCCGCCACCATAAGCCGCTACCTGGCGGGGGCCACGCCCTACTCCCAACCTGAACTTCTATGGTTCTCTTCCGGCTGCTGGGCTCTGACCTTTGCAGGCGTCGCCGGTCAGGTCATGGCCCTATATCCGCTTGCGCAAAAACCCGGCACGGCCCGCCATAGCCACCGGAAATGATTGGCTACCTCTACTGCGCCAACTCGAAAAGCAACTACTACCTACGGCATACCACCAACATAAACTTATGTTTTAAAAGGACTTTAAAGCAGGCCGCGCCTTTCGAAAAGAAAGCCGGATTGCGAGATCACCTTGCTGACAACCTTCCTTGATATTTATCAGGAATGAAATACCCACCTCGTTTGCAAAATGACTCCAACGCCGTGACAGCCACTGATTCCGGTGGCTCCGGGTCAAAGAAACGAGGAGCTTAACCATGGCAAAAACCAACGCTGACATTGAACACTGGGATGTCGAAAGTGAGGAGTTCTGGGAGCGGGAGGGCAAGAAAGTCGCCTCCCGCAACCTGTGGATTTCCATCCCCAGCCTGCTGATGGGATTCGCCATCTGGCTGATGTGGGGAATGATCACCACCCAGATGAAAAACCTGGGTTTTTCTTTCACCGTTGAACAGCTGTTCACGCTGACTGCCATTGCCGGTTTGTCTGGCGCCACCCTGCGAATTCCGGCCTCGTTCATGATCAAGATTGCCGGCGGTCGCAACACCGTTTTTCTGACCACGGCCTTGCTGATGATCCCGGCCTTAGGCACCGGTGTCGCCCTGATGAACCCGGATACACCGTTCATCGTGTTCCAGGCGCTGGCACTGCTGTCCGGTATTGGCGGCGGTAACTTTGCCTGCTCCATGAGCAACATCAGTGCATTCTATCCGAAGAGCAAACAGGGTTACGGTCTGGGCATGAACGCCGGCCTGGGTAACTTCGGCGTGACCACCATGCAAATTCTGATTCCACTGGTAATGACCGTCGGCGTGTTCGGCGCTCTTGCCGGTGACCCCATGCAACTGCAAAGCCCCAGCGGCACCCTGATCGGCCGTATTGAGGCCGGCACCGACACCTGGATCCAGAACGCCGGCTTCATCTGGCTGGTCTTTCTGATTCCGCTGGCCTTCGCGGGCTGGTTCGGCATGAACAACCTCAAGGTGGTGACTCCAAATCCCGGCAGCCCGATATCTGCCTTCGGTAAGATTCTTGGTCTCTATGGCGTTGGCCTGCTGACCTCTATTGCCGGCGTCTGGGCCCTGTCAGTCATGAATATGTGGCTGGCCCTGCCCATCACCATTGTGCTGACCGTGGTGCTGCTCAGACTGATCCCCGGTGACATCAAGCCCAACATCAAGAACCAGTTTGCCATTTTCAGCAACAAGCACACCTGGTCCATGACCGTGCTTTACATTCTGACTTTCGGTTCTTTCATCGGCTTTTCTGCCGCCCTGCCGCTGTCCATCAGCGTCATCTTCGGCAACATGATGGAAGTAGGCGCCGACGGTACCATGACTCGTGTAGTCAATCCGGAGGCGCCCAGCGCTCTGACCTGGGCCTGGATGGGGCCGTTCGTTGGCGCCCTGATTCGTCCGGTCGGCGGCTGGATTTCCGACAAGATGGGCGGTTCCATCGTTACCCAGATCATCTCGGTGGTGATGGTTGTCGCTTCGGTCGCCACCGGCTACGTGATGATGCTGGCCTACAACTCAACTGATCCGAACAGCTATTTTGCCCTGTTCCTGATCCTGTTCATTGTGATGTTCGCCGCCAGCGGTATTGGCAATGGCTCCACCTTCCGCAGCATTGGTTTTATCTTCAACCAGCAGCAGAAGGGCCCGGTACTGGGCTGGACCTCAGCAATCGCCGCTTACGGCGCCTTCATCGCCCCTCGCGTGATGGGCCAGGAGATCCAGGCCGGCACGCCAGAAGTGGCCATGTACGGGTTCGCAGTGTTCTATGCGGTGTGTCTGGTGGTTAACTGGTGGTTCTACCTGCGCAAGAACGCCTACATCAAGAATCCGTAACAGCAAGAATCCAAGCGTTAGACCTCTGCTCGCCGGCCCCACAAGGGCCGGCTTTTTTATGGCGGCAGGGAACGACCAATGATCAGCGTTTCTCCGCGGCTTCGGGCTCACAACCCAGAGCAGTGAGCACCTGCTGCATGGGCTCCCCCTCCCCGGCACTTGCCTCCAGCGCCAGATCCCTGGCGCTCTTGCCCGATTTATTAACCAGCTCCGGATCTGCCCCGGCAGAGAGCAGCAACCGAACCAGTTCCGGATTGCGGTTGCGCACAGCCATCATCAGCGCAGTCTGCCCGTTTTCGTATTCCCGGATGTCAGGATCGGCACCTCTGGTCAGTAGCAGGCGTACAGCCTCCGGACGGCTGGCAATCACCGCCCCCATCAGAGCCGTATAGCCGGTTTTTTCCGTATGGTTTATATCCGCGCCATGATCCAGCAAGAAGGCAAGAATATCCGTATGACCACGGGAGGCAGCCCTCATCATGGCCGTCCACTTGCAGTCGTCCCCTGCGTCAACCCGGGCCCCACGCTCGACCAGCTCGGCAACCCGGTCAGTCTCGCCCTCTTCCGCCGCCACAATCAGGGGAGTTCTACCCCTGCTATCACGGGCTTCCAGATCCTCGCCTTCGCCCAGGAGCTGCCAGAATCCGAGTAACAGGGCCAGCGCCAACATCGCCCCCATCAGCCCGGACCAGCGTTCCCAGAACCCCATGACCTCTCTCCTGTTGCGACCACTTTCCTCCGAGCATACAAAAAACCCGCCGGGATTGCTCCGCGGCGGGTTGTCACAGCTCCCGTTGTAAAGGGAACGTTTTTACCGTGCTGTCTGGCCCGCCAACCGGTGGCGCTCCTCTTCTTCGATCTGCAGATCGACAGAAGACACGTGGTATTCCTCAGAGAAGCCGCTCTCGGGTTCCTTCAGCCACATAATGCACAGTATCCAGCTAACAAAGGCTCCAGCGGCGATGATGAAGAAGAACTGGGTCGGGGTGACAAAAGTGAAGATGGTCAGGTAGACCACCGCACCGACGTTGCCATAGGCACCAGCCATACCAGATATCTGGCCGGTCAGGCGACGCTTGATAGAGGGGATGATGCCAAAGGTGGCGCCTTCTGCACCCTGTACGAAGAAGGACGTGAACACAGTGATCGCCACTGCCACAATCAACGGCCAGTTGGAATTCAGTAGCCCCATAAGACCGAATCCTACCGCAATACCGAACATGTAGCTGAGCATCACGAAACGGCGGTTCCCCATGCGGTCAGATACCAGGCCGCCCATCGGACGGGCCATCAGGTTCACGAAGGCGAAAGATGCCGCAATCAGCCCGGCTGCCGTTGCGCTCAGACTCCAGGTCTCTTCGAAGAACATTGGCAGCATGGAGACCACAGCGAGTTCCGCGCCAAAGTTAGCGAAGTAGGTGCTGTTCAGGGCAGCCACACTGTTGAACGGGTATTTGTCGTCCTCAGGCACGCCTTTCTTCAGGATGGGGACGTTTACCCGCAGTATCTGAACAATCTGATAGCAGACAATGGCGAAGATCACCGCGTAACAGATAGCAGCCCCGGTGGCAGACAGGTACCCCATGTTCTGGATACGCCACACCAGAATAGCCAATACCCCGACCAAAGGAATGGTCCACAGGATCAGCTTGACCATATCACCCCAGGTGCTGACTTCCAGTGCCACGGCCTTACGGGGTTTACGATGCACGGTACCAGCAGGGCCGTCGGTAATCGCGAACCAGTAGTAGACGCCGTAGGCCGCCATCACGATGGCACTCTGGGCGATGGCCCAGCGCCAGCCGTCTTCACCGCCGTACATGGTAATGGCAATGGTCGGCAGTGACATGGCAGCCGCCGCAGAACCAAAGTTGCCCCAGCCCGCATAAAAGCCTTCTGCAAAGCCAATGTCCTTGGGTTTGAACCACATGGCCGTCATATGAATACCAACCACAAAGCTGGCACCAATGGAGCTCAGTACCAGGCGGCTGACCAGCAACTGAGCCATGGTGTTACCAAAAGCAAACACCAGCGCCGGTATGGCCATCACCACCATCAACACCGAAAACACCCTACGTGGACCGAAGCGGTCCAGCGCCATACCCACGATAATGCGGGCGGGAATCGTCAGCGCCACGTTACAGATGGCAAACAGGCGCAGGTCGTCCTTGGTCAGCCAGTCCACGCTTTTGAGCATGCTGGACGCCAGTGGCGCCATGTTGAACCAGACATAGAATGTAATAAAGAAGGCAATCCAGGTCAGGTGTAGTGCCCTGATTTCAGGATTGCGGACGCGGAATACGTCAGCGACTTTCATTTCAGCCTCCCGGGGCTAAGACAATGGAAACAGGTAATCCCGGCCATCAAAGGCTGGGCAGAATCAGAAGTGGGCACTGGATCCGGCGAGCCAGGAAGGAGCTGACGCTGCCAAACGTCATGTAATCCAGTTCGTCCACGAAATAGGTCAATGATCGGGCAATGAAGCCGCCGTCAGGCTCATGACTGTGGCGGGCGATGACCAGCATGTCTGGCCGTACCTTTTTCTCGGCGGCGAACAGCAGGCTCTTGCGGGCGTCGCCTTCCAGCATCAGGCTCTCGGCACTCACCTGCTCGCTTTCGCACAGTTCCAGAGCTTCTTTCAGATGCTGTTTCAGCTCGCCAACTTCTTCCTGAAACAGGTCTTCATTGCCGGAGGTGATGTCGCGTGGGTTTTCTGCCACCGCAACCAGCGTGATTTTTGGCTCCAGCCGCCGAAACATGGTGATGGTCTGGGCCAGCGCCAGTTTCGCGTTTCGGGAACCGTCGTAGGCAATCATGATGTTCATGTGGCTCTCCCGGTATCACACCCCCAAGACGGAGGCATTCGAGTTGATATCGGTCAGCATTACCCCATAGCACCCAGCCGCCATAATTGATCTTGATCAAGCCTGAACCCACGTACCCCACCAGAGAAAGCCCCGGAATATCACCTTTCCCGGGATAGTGACCATTGACCTACCCCCTTTGCACCCAGCAGGAGGTACCTCCAATGCGCCGGCCCGAAAATTCGGCTTTTTGGTATGGTTTCAGAGGAGTATTTTCCGGCCAGGAGAGACCATGACGAGCATGCCCGCCAAAGCTCAGCAATATCGGGCGCTGGGCCTTTCGACCTTCGCCTTCACCCTGTGTTTTGCCGTCTGGACCATCTTTTCCATCATCGGCATTCGCATCAGTGAAGAGCTGGCGCTGTCCGACACCCAGCTGGGATTGCTGATGGCCACGCCGATTCTTACCGGCTCCATCAGCCGTTTATTCCTGGGCATCTGGACCGACCGTTATGGCGGGCGCTGGGTGTTCGGCATCCTGATGCTGACCACCGCGGCCTGTGTTTACCTGCTGACCTTTGCTACGACCTACGCCATGATGCTGGTCGGGGCCCTCGGAGTGGGCCTGGCGGGCGGCGCTTTCATAGTCGGGGTGGCCTATACCGCAGCCTGGTTTGAACCGGCTAAACAGGGCACCGCACTGGGGATTTTCGGCGCCGGCAACGTCGGTTCTGCCGTGACCAACTTCGGCGCCCCGTTTCTGTTGGTGGCCTTCGGCTGGGAGAAAACCGCGCAGATATACGCCACGGTGCTGGCCATCATGGGCATTGCCTTCCTGTTACTGGCAAAAACCGACCCGCTGGCCGAACAACGCCGCAGCGCCGAACAGAAATCGTTTGCCGAACAGATGGCACCGCTCCGGGAACTTCGGGTGTGGCGCTTTGCCCTGTACTATTTTTTTGTGTTCGGCGCCTTTGTTGCCCTGGCGCTCTGGCTTCCCCATTACCTGATCGGCGTTTATGGCCTGGACATCAAAACCGCCGGCATGATCGCCGCGCTCTATACCATCCCGGCATCCCTGTTCCGCGTCCTCGGGGGCTGGCTGTCGGACCGCTTCGGCGCCCGACGAGTGATGTACTGGACATTCATTGCCTCGGTAGTCTGTACCTTCCTACTCAGTTATCCGCCCACCCGCTATGTGGTGCATGGCATCGAGGGAGATATCAATTTCACGCTGGCCATGAGCCTGCCCATGTTCGTGGTGCTCACCTTTATCCTCGGTTTTTTCATGTCGCTCGGTAAGGCGGCCGTCTACAAACACATTCCGGTGTACTACCCGATGCATGTGGGGGCCGTCGGCGGCGTGGTAGGAATGATCGGGGGCATCGGTGGTTTCATCCTGCCACTCACCTTTGGTGTGCTGAACGACATAACCGGCATCTGGCAAAGCTGCTTCATGCTGATGTTCGCCATTGTGGCAGCAGCCCTGGCCTGGATGCACTACGCCATCCGCAAAGCGGAACGGGTGGAATGGGCGGCCCAGACCGAGCAGACCGATCTGCCGGAACTGGCCTCCCCGCAGCTGTTCTATCCCATGAACCGTCATCCGGTAGCAGATGCCGCCATGCGGAACTCCGACCAACACGGGTAAATGCCCCGGCCACCGTTTCGTGCTTTATGCCCCGCCTGCGGGGCTTTTTTGTATACTGGCCCGACAATGATCGAGTGGAGTCCCGCTGGTGGCAAAATGGCTGGTTAAAACCGAACCCTCTGAATGCGGCATTGATGATTTTGCCCGTCAGCCTGAGGGTGTTATTCCCTGGGATGGTGTGCGCAATTACCAGGCCCGCAACTTCCTGGCGCAGATGCAGGAGGGAGATCTCGTCTTTATCTATCACTCCAGCTGCAAGCGCATAGGCATTGCCGGTATTGTTCGCGTAGTGAAATCCGCCTACCCGGACCCAAGCCAGTTCAACCCGGAGTCTCCCTACTACGACCCGAAAAGCACCGCAGAAAAACCTCGCTGGCAAGCGGTCGACCTGCAGTTTGAACGGAAATTGCCGGCGTTGATCCCCCTGGACTCACTCAAAGCCATGCCAGAGCTCAGTGAACTGGCTCTGGTACGCAGAGGCAGCCGACTCTCGGTCATGCCGGTCAGCGATGCCGAGTGGCAGCAAATCCTCCACCTGGTCGATTAAACTCAGATCACAGGCCTACCACCACCGGCTCCGTAGCTTTAGAATTGCCGCGTTTCAATTCTCCCGGAGCCGTCGAGATGTCCATGGACATGAATCCCGCCAGCAGCTTTGCCCAGCTCAAGCGCATTGAATCGAGCAAGGTGTTCCAGACTGTTGTTATCGCCATCATCATTCTGTCTGCCCTGACCATCGGCGCCAAAACCTATGATCTGCCACCATTGGTGGAACAGAGCCTGTCGGTGATGGACAACGCCATCACCCTGTTCTTTCTGGTGGAAATCCTGTTCCGGTTCGCCGCCTGCCCACTCAAACGCCGCTTTCTCATGGATGGCTGGAACCTGTTCGACACCATCGTGGTGATCGGCAGCCTGATCCCTCTGGACAATTCCGAGGCGGTATTGCTGGGCCGGTTACTGCGCGTATTCCGGGTGCTTCGACTGGTATCAGTGGTGCCCGAGCTGCGCTTTCTGATCAACTCGTTACTGAAAGCTATTCCGCGCATGGGCTACATTGCCCTGCTGATGTTCATCATCTTCTACATCTACGCTGCCATGGGCTCCATGTTCTTCGCCAGCGTTGACGAAACACTCTGGGGCGATGTCGCCATCGCCATGCTCACACTGTTCCGGGTTGCCACCTTTGAGGACTGGACCGACGTGATGTATGCCACCATGGAAGACTATCCCATGAGCTGGTTGTACTACCTGACCTTTATCTTCCTGACGGCCTTTGTGTTCCTGAACATGATGATCGGGGCGATACTGGAGGTAATGAGCGAGGAGCAGAACGCCAAACAGGCCCAGAAGGCCCACGATGAGCGGGATGAGATTGCCCGTCAGCTCCGGGCTGTACAGGAACAGCTGCAGGAACTGACGAAGCAGGTCAGCGAGAAACGCTGATTCAGAATGGCTTGGCCATGGCCAGATGGAAAATAGCCGTCACCTGCACCAGGGCAAGTACCGCCGCCACAATGCGTGCGGGCTTGCCCACAGTGGTTTTCAGCGCAAACACCCCGGCAATGATGTAACCGAACAACAACACGATCTTGGTGATCAGCCAACCGGGCATGGCAGAGGCATAACCGGCCACAAACACCAGCGCAATGGCCGCGACCAGAAGGATGGTGTCATTGATGTGGGGAATGAACCGTAGCGGCGTCTGGCGCCAGCCTGGTCGCCCGACCGCATCAAGCAGTAGCCGCAGGGCAAACAGCGTGATGGTTAGGTAGGCGGTGGTCATGTGCAGGTGCTTCAGGATAATGTACGACGTCATGGAAGTTCCTTTGTTAACAAACGGGTTGCGGCCATTGTACGCAAACTACCCCCAAGCAGGTATGGTTAATACAGGCGCGAAGGTTTAACATATACCCAGAATACATGTATATGGGAGACATCTATGCAGGCCATACCGACTTCCCCTGAACGGGCGTCTGCCAGCCTCAGCCAACTCTTTTCCTATCCTTTCCGGATTTTTTTCCTTTCCATGACGGTACTGGCCATTGTTGCCATCCCGGTATGGGTCCTGGAAGTCACCGGCGTGGTTCAACTGCCACTGGCCCTGCCCGCCCTGTTCTGGCACCAGCATGAAATGCTGTTCGGATTTTTGTCTGCCGCCATCGCAGGCTTTCTGCTCACCGCCGTGTGCGTCTGGACCCAGACCAACCGAACCCACGGTGCACTGCTTGCAGGTCTCTGGAGCGTTTGGCTGGCCGGTCGCCTGTTGCTGGCCTTTGGTGGCAACCTGCCGGACTGGCTGGTACAGGGCGTAAATCTGGCGTTCCTGCCCCTGGTGATGATCGATGCCGGCTGGCGAGTGTGGAAAGCCCGCCAGAAGCGGCAGCTGATGATTCTGCTTGTCCTCGGGCTGCTCTGGCTGATGCAGATCGGCTTTGTTACCCGCCTGAATATGGCGTTCAGCTACGGAGCACTGATCATGGCCATGGCGCTGATCAGCATCATCGGAGGCCGGATTACCCCTGCGTTCTCAGCCGGATGGCTTCGCCAGCGTGGCGGCAATGCCGAGGCAGTCAGGATGATTCCGGCACTGGATATGGCGGCACTGTTCTCCATGATCCTGCTGATGGCATCCCTGGTGACGGGCTGGCAAACCGTCACCGCCGTCATTGCGGTGGTTGCTGCATCGTTGATGCTGGTGCGCCTGTATAACTGGAAAGGCTGGCTGGTGCGCAAAGATCCCTTGCTCTGGATTCTGCACCTGTCCATTCTCTGGGTGCCGGTTGCACTGATTCTGCTGGCAGGCTCTTTGGTGGCCGGATGGCCAACCAATGCCTGGAGCCATGCCGCCGGTACCGGCGCCATCGCCTGCCTGATTCTGGGCGTGATTGCTCGCGTGTCACTGGGCCACACCGGCCGCCCGCTGGTGCTGCCAAAGGGCATGGTCCTGGCGTTCGTGGCCATCCAGCTCGCTGCGGTTATTCGGGTATTGACCGCCTTCAACCTGATTCCCTGGCACCCCGGCATTGGCACCAGCACCCTGCTGTGGATGCTGGCCTATGGCCTGTTCCTGGTGCGTTACACCGGCATTCTGGCCAGCCCCCGGCCAGACGGGCGCGAAGGCTGATCCAGTGCCAGATACGAAAAGGCCGGCTCGGGGCGTAACCGAGCCGGCCTTTCTGTTTTCGGCGGCAGGACTTCAGGCCGCCATTTTCTCTTTCAGCAGCTTTTCAAAATGGGATCGGGCCGCACGGAACCGGGCTGCCGGAAAGTGAATGCTGATGCCCTCCAGTGCTGCCATCAGCATTTCCAGATGGGCATCCCAACCGGCGCAGGCAATAGGCACCACCTCATCGTCCGGCAACGACAGCGTCAGGCAAAGCCGGGTACAGACTCCTTCCCGCAGTAATTCCCAGGTCAGCGGCCGCTCAGGGGCATCTCCGGAACTCCAGGAGTAGGACAACAGCCGGTGAGGCCGGCAGGCGGTAATGGTACAGTCGATGGGCATGCCACTGTTGCCAAAATCCAGCTGAACCCGGCCACCTTCACGAGCCTCCAGAGACCCGGCAGCCAACCAGTTGGCCAAATGCACCGAATCGGTCAGCATATTCCAGACAGCCTCCGGAGGATGTTCCAGCAACCGTTCCAGGTGTACCAATACCCGGCCCGCCTCGAACCGGATTTGTCCATCGATGAATTCCTCATCTGCAGACATAGGCCCTCCCAAATATGGCGAACTTCACAGATTCGACGAAAGTATCAAACCGGACAAAACTTGGCCTTGATGACCATCAACCGGCTCTGGCTGCGGGTCCGGGGAACTTCTGGGCGGCAATCATCCACTAAAGGTCAATAGCCGTTCCCAGAACAGGCGCTAAAGTAGAAGAAATCATTTTGCAACAGAGACACAGGCAACATGTATCCTGATCACTTTGACAAAGAAGACCTGATCCGCTGCGGCCACGGCCAGCTGTTCCCGGGCGCCATGCGCCTGCCCATCGACGAAATGCTGATGGTCGACCGTATTACCCACATCGGAGCCGATGACGGCGAATATGGCAAAGGCAGCCTGGTGGCCGAACTGGATATCAACCCGGATCTCTGGTTTTTCAAAGTGCATTTTGAGGGCGACCCGGTAATGCCCGGCTGCCTCGGCCTGGATGCCATGTGGCAGCTGGTCGGCTTCTTCCTGGCCTGGAGTGGCGGTGAAGGCAAGGGGCGTGCTCTGGGGGCCGGAGAGGTGAAGTTTTTCGGACAGGTTTTGCCGGAGAACAAAAAGGTCACCTACTATCTGGATATCAAGCGGTTGATTCGCCGCAAACTGACCATGGCCATCGCGGATGCCCGTATGGAAGTGGACGGGCGGGAAATCTACACCGCCAAAGACCTTCGGGTCGGCCTGTTCACATCGACTGATGACTTTTAGGAGTTAGCACAATGCGTCGCGTTGTAGTTACCGGCATGGGGATCGTCTCCAGCCTTGGAACCAACCAGAAAGAAGTGGCCCAGTCACTTCGCGAATCCCGCTCTGGCATTGCTTTCAGCGAAGAAGCCCGGGACAAAGGCCTGCGCAGCCACGTCGCCGGCAAGATCGACCTGAACCTGTCAGAACTGATCGACCGCAAGATCTGGCGCTTTATGAGCCCTGCCGCCGGCTATTGCTACCTGGCCGCCAAAGAGGCCATTGAGCAGGCCGGCCTGACCGACGAGCAGCTGCGTGCAAATACCACCGGCGCCGTATTTGGTACAGGTGGCGCATCCACCGTCGAACTGCTGGACGCCATCGACACTCACCGCGACAAAGGCCTTCGCCGGGTGGGCCCGTACCGGGTACCCCGCACCATGGGTAGCGCCATCAACGCATCCATCACCACCGCCTTTGGCATTACCGGCATCAACTACGGCATCACTTCTGCCTGCGCCACCAGCGCCCACTGCATCGGCCACGCTGCCGATCAGATCGCCCTCGGCCGCCAGGACGTCATGCTGGCCGGCGGCGGGGAAGACATCCACTGGACCCTGAGCCTGATGTTCGACGCCATGGGCGCATTGTCAACCAAGTACAACGACACGCCGGAACAGGCCTCGCGCACCTATGACGCCGACCGTGACGGTTTCGTGATTTCCGGTGGCGGCGGTACGCTGATACTGGAATCCCTGGAACACGCGGAAGCCCGCGGTGCCACCATCCTGGCGGAACTGGTCGGATTTGGCGCCACCTCCGACGGCGCTGACATGGTTGCACCCAGCGGTGAAGGCGCCATTCGATGCATGAAGCAGGCTATGGCCAACATCGACGGCGAGATCAATTACATCAACACCCACGGCACCAGCACGCCGGCCGGTGATGTAACCGAACTGAAAGCGCTCAAGGAAACCTTTGGCGACAAGATCCCGCCACTGAGCTCCACCAAACCCCTGTGTGGCCACGCACTGGGTGCCGCGGGCGTACATGAGGCCATTTACAGCCTGATCATGCAGCGGGAGAGCTTTATTGCCCCGTCCGCCAACATCCAGACCCTGGACGAAGGCGCCGAAGGCTACCCGATCGTGCGTGAACGCATGGACAACCAGAATCTGAACCTGGTAATGAGCAACAGCTTCGGCTTTGGCGGCACCAACGCCACCCTGATCTTCAAGAAAGTCTGATCAGGACAAGCGAAGCGAGCGGTATTCAGCCGGCGGCGTTCCCATCCAGCGCTTGAACGCCCGGCTGAAGGCGCTCAATTCCGAAAATCCGAGCTGCTCGGCAATTTCCACCAGCGGCTTGGATTTATCTTTCATATAGGTGATCGCCTGCTCCCGACGAACCTGCTCCAGCAGAGCCGCAAACGTCAGCCCCTCCTGGCGCAACTTCTTGTGCAACGTATACCGGCTCATATTCAACTGCCCGGCCACCGTCTCGACACCTACTTTCCCTCGCTCCAACTGAATCCGGATCAGCTTGCTGACCCTCATACTCAGCGAACGCTTTGAATTTTCAGGCCTTAATGGCTCTGATGCCATGCTGGTTCCTCCTGCCTATCGTCCTGGCCCAAACTGCCAACTCCATCAGCGTACACATGTTAGCCGAAATCAATCAATACGACCTTTGAGCAAGATCAATGGCGCACCGGATTATTTGCGGCACAATGCCCGCTTTCAGAATGCCCTACCTGCATCCATCCGCTTTTCAGTTGATACCCGGAGACACCATGACCACCCCGGAACTGCTTGCTCCCGCCGGCACCCCCGAACATCTAGAAACCGCCTTCGCCTATGGCGCAGATGCCGTCTATGCCGGCCAGCCGAGATATTCGCTGAGAGTAAGGAACAACAGTTTCAAAGACGTTGCAGCCCTGGGCGCCGGCATTGAACGAGCACACGAACTGGGAAAACAGTTCTATCTGGTCTCCAACATTGCACCCCATAACAATAAAGTGCGCAGCTACCTGAGAGACCTGGAGCCGGTCATTGAACAGAAACCCGACGCCCTGATCATGTCTGACCCCGGCCTCATCATGCTGGTAAGGGAGAAATGGCCGGATCAGCCCATCCACCTGTCGGTTCAGGCCAACGCGGTCAACTGGGCCACCGTGGAATTCTGGCGCCGCCAGGGCATCAGCCGAGTGATCCTGTCCCGGGAACTGGGCCTGGAGGAAATCCGCGAAATCCGCGAAAAAGTCCCCGCGATGGAACTGGAAGTGTTTGTACACGGCGCCCTGTGCATGGCCTACTCCGGCCGCTGCTTGCTGTCTGGCTACATGAACCATCGAGACGCCAACCAGGGCGCCTGCACCAACGCCTGCCGCTGGAACTATAAAGAAGTCCAGCACAGCCATGACCAGACCGGCGATCTGATCGCCACCTCTGCAGATGCGGTGGAAACCTGCGAGCCCAAAGAAATCCTGCTGGAAGAACCCAATCGCCCCGGCGGCTTCATCCCGGCCTACGAAGACGAACACGGCACCTACATCATGAACTCCAAAGACCTGCGCGCCGTCCAGCACGTAGCGGAACTGGTCAAGATGGGCGTTCACTCTCTGAAAATCGAAGGTCGCACCAAAAGCACCTACTATGTAGCCCGCACCACCCAGGTATACCGGAAAGCCATCGACGACGCTCTCGCCGGCAAACCCTTCGACATGCACATGATGGACGAACTCGAAGCCCTCTCGAACCGCGGCTACACCGAAGGCTTCCTGCGCCGGCACGTGCCCCAGGAATACCAGACCTACGAACAGGGCTCCTCGTATCTCGGCACCCAGCAGGTGGTAGGCACCATTGCCGACGCGGATGACCGGTGGCTCACCATCGACGTAAAAAATAAATTTGCCCCCGGCGACCAGCTGGAGCTCATCACCCCGGCCGGCAACCTGCGATTCTCTGCCAACACGATGGAAAACCGCCACGGCGAGGCCATGGAGTGCGCACCAGGCAGCGGCCACATCGTCAAAATTCCTAAACCCGCGAACGTGCCGGAAAAACTGGACTTCACCTATCTGACCAAGATTTTTCCCGAAAACGCCGGCCGTTAAACTCGAGTGGGCGATCTGTACGCCCCCCTTAGTGCCCCAAAGGCCGATTAAGGTATAATCCCTACACAACCGATTTAATACCTGACTATTTTACTCTGGTATTGTATAATCGCTCGCCAGAAGCAACGGGAAACCGGCCAGCAGCCCCTCCCGTCATCCAAAAACCGATTGCAGGGCGTACTCACGGAGAGAGCGACCACTGCGACAACAGCAAATCGAATACACCCATCCGCCAGCCCAATAGGGGCTGCCGATGACACAAAGGGCGCAAGCCCTGGATGAGAGAATTACGGAGCGACGATCATGGCGACCACCGACAACGAGGTGAAAGAGCTGATCAAACGGGAATACGAACACGGTTTCGTGACTGAAATCGAAGCCGACACGTTCGAACCCGGCCTGAACGAAGACGTCATTGCCCGCCTTTCCGCCATAAAGAAAGAGCCGGAATGGATGCTGGAATGGCGCCTCAAAGCCTATCGTCGCTGGCTGGAAATGGAAGAGCCGAACTGGGCTCATGTCGGCTACCCGAAAGTCGACTACAACTCGATTTCCTATTATTCCGCGCCCAAGCGCAAAGAGGATATGCCACAAAGCCTGGATGAAGTGGATCCGGAGCTGCTGAAAACCTACGAAAAGCTGGGCATTCCCCTGCACGAGCGCGAAAAACTGGCCGGCGTTGCCGTGGACGCAGTATTTGACTCGGTTTCCGTAGCCACCACCTTCAAAGAGCCGCTGGCCAAGGCCGGCGTGATCTTCTGCTCTATTTCCGAAGCCGTCCGCGACTATCCGGAACTGGTCCAGAAATACCTGGGCACCGTGGTACCCCACGGCGACAACTTCTTTGCAGGCCTGAACTCGGCGGTCTTTTCTGACGGCACCTTCGTGTACGTACCCAAGGGCGTGCGTTGTCCCATGGAGCTGTCTACCTACTTCCGCATCAACGCCGCCAACACCGGCCAGTTCGAACGCACCCTGATTATCGCCGACGAAGGCAGCTACGTAAGCTACCTGGAAGGCTGTACCGCACCCATGCGCGACGAGAACCAGCTGCACGCGGCCGTGGTTGAACTCGTGGCTCTGGACGACGCCCAGATCAAATACTCCACCGTACAGAACTGGTACCCGGGTGATGAAAACGGCAAGGGTGGTATCTATAACTTCGTGACCAAGCGCGGCGCCTGTATCGGCAAGAACTCCAAGATTTCCTGGACCCAGGTGGAAACCGGCTCCGCCGTCACCTGGAAGTACCCGAGCTGTGTACTGCGCGGTGAGAACAGCGTTGGCGAGTTCTACTCTGTCGCGCTGACGCATAATTACCAGCAGGCCGATACCGGCACCAAGATGATCCACCTGGGCAAGAATACCCGCAGCACCATCATCTCCAAGGGTATTTCCGCCGGCAAGAGCTCCAACGCCTACCGCGGCCTGGTGAAATTCGGCCCGGGCGCAGAGGGCGCGCGTAACTTTACCCAGTGTGATTCGCTGCTGATCGGCGACCGCTGCGGCGCGCACACTTTCCCGTACATCGAGAGCAAGAACAAGTCGGCCATCGTGGAACACGAGGCGACCACTTCCAAGGTCAGCGACGAGCAGATGTTCCTGTGCCGTCAACGCGGCATCGACCCTGAGCAGGCGGTGTCCATGATTGTCAACGGCTTCTGTAAAGAGGTGTTCAAGGAGCTGCCGATGGAGTTTGCGGTTGAGGCTGGCAAGCTACTGGAAGTGAGCCTTGAAGGGTCCGTTGGTTAAACGCTATGCCCCGCTGGCCTCGGAGGAGGCCAGCGAGCGGGGGAGCTTTCCGGGATACGCTGTAAATACATCCCTGTACGCTCGACAAAATCATCCCTGATTTTGACGATCCCGGAAAGCTCCCCCGCTCGCTGTCCCGAACGTTATTGGGGCATCGAAGGGTACGAATTTATAGATCGAAATTCAGGATATAGAGAGACATCTACAAATGCTGAGTATCAAAAACCTGCACGCCTCCGTTGAGGGCAAAGAAATCCTCAAGGGCATTAACCTGGAGATCAAGGCCGGGGAAGTTCACGCCATCATGGGCCCGAACGGTTCCGGTAAGAGTACCCTGTCACAGGTTCTGGCAGGCAACGACGCATTTGAAGTCACCAAGGGCGAAGTCACCCTGAACGGAGACAACCTCCTGGATCTGGAAACCGAAGAACGCGCCCGCGAAGGCATCTTTCTGGCCTTCCAGTACCCGGTTGAAATCCCGGGCGTGAGCAACCTGCAGTTCCTGCGCACCGCCGTGAACGCCATGCGCAAGCACAAGGGCCAGGACGAGATGAACGCGGCCGAGTTTATGAAACTGGCCAAGGAAGTTTCCAAACAGGTAGATCTGGACCCCGCCTTCCTGAAACGCGGCGTGAACGAAGGCTTCTCCGGTGGCGAGAAGAAACGTAACGAGATCATGCAGGCCCTGCTGCTGCAGCCCAAACTGGCGATTCTGGACGAAACCGATTCCGGCCTGGACATCGACGCCCTGAAAGTGGTTTCCGATGGCGTGAATGCCCTGCGCTCGGAAGACCGCGCCATTCTGATGGTCACTCACTACCAGCGCCTGCTGAACCACATTGTTCCGGATTATGTGCACGTACTGGCTGGTGGCAAGATCATCAAGTCGGGCGGTCGTGAACTGGCCCTGGAACTGGAAGAAAAAGGTTACGGCTGGCTGGGCATTAAAGACGACGACACCAGCAACTGATCAGGAGGCCGTGGAATGAAATCTGTACCCATGCTTTCCAGTGCCTTCCTGCACCCGGCCGGGGAATCCCTGCCGGAGCCGTTGCTGGCGCTGCGCAAGGAGCGGGCCAGCGCGCTGGTGGATATGCCGCTGCCTACTCGCAAGACCGAGAACTGGAAGTACTCCAGCAAGTACCTGAAGCTGGCCGACGATATGGCCATTTCCCTGCCGGCCGAAGGCAAGACCGGCAACAGTCTCGCTGTGCCCGGCTACAAAGTGGTTTTCATCAACGGCGTGATGATTCCTGAAGCCAGCGAGTATCCGGATCTCGACGGTATCGAGATCCTGAGCTTCAACGATCTGGCTAACGACGAAGCTGAAGCCCTGTCTGCAAAACTGGGCAGCACCCTGAATCACGACCAGGTTCAATTCGCCCGCCTGAACGGGGCGCGCTTCGAAGATGGCCTGTTCATTCGCCTGAAACCCGGCGCGGTGCTGGATCAGCCGTTGTTCATCATCCATGAAACCAGCGCTGACGCCAGCGGCTCCGCCTATCCACGTATCTACGTGGAAGCCGGCGCCAACAGCCAGCTGACTCTGGTAGAGGAATACACCTCCAGTGGTGAAGCATCCGCCTTGGTCAGCACAGTAACCGAATTCAGTCTGGCCGATGGCGCCAACGTCACCAGCATCCGCCTGAACATGGAAGGCGAGAATGTTCAGCACATTGGCGCTACCGGGGTACTGCAACAACGCAGCTCGCGCTTCGAGAGCCATTGCGTTGGTTTTGGCGGCCCCCTGCGCCGGCACGATCTGCAGGTGCGGCTTGAAGGCGAAGGCGCGGAAACCAAGCTCAATGGCGTGGTGGTTACCCAGGGCAAACAGCACTACGACAACCACACGTCTATTGACCATGTCGCGGCCCACTGCAACAGCGAAGAGACCTATCGCAATATTGCAGCCGACCAGTCCCATGCCGTGTTCAACGGCCGGATTCATATCCACCAGGACGCCCAGAAGTCCAATGCGGATATGAACAACAAGAACCTGCTGCTGTCCAACGGGGCAGAGATTGACACCAAACCGGAACTGGAAATCTACGCCGACGATGTGAAGTGTGCGCACGGCGCCACCATCGGTCAGCTGGACGAGACCTCCGTGTTCTACCTGGTATCGCGCGGGATCGGCCGCCGGCAGGCCAATGTTCTGCTCACCATGGCGTTCATTAACGAACTGGTGCAACAGATTCCGGTGGAAGCCGTGCGTGAAACCGCCCAGGCGCGGTTAAGTGATTTCTTTGAGCAAACCTTTCAGGAGGCCTGAGGGGCATGACTGATCTGTCCATGGCAAACAACACCCAGTCAATGGTGTTTGATGTGCAAGCCATTCGCCGTGACTTCCCGATTCTCAATCAGGAGATCAACGGGAAGCCGCTGGTGTATCTGGACAACGGCGCGTCGGCGCAAAAGCCACAGTCCGTGCTGGATGCCATGGATCGCTATTACCGCGAGATGCACTCCAATGTGCACCGTGGCGCCCATACCCTGGGTGATCGTGCGACGGCTGCGTTTGAAGGTGCCCGGGAAACCGTGCGCCAGTTTCTGAACGCGTCCAGCACCCGAGAAATCATCTGGACCCGAGGCACCACCGAAGCCATCAACCTGGTGGCCAATGGCCTGGCCCCGCGCCTGAAAGCCGGCGATGAGATTCTGGTCAGCCACATGGAACACCACGCCAACATTGTGCCCTGGCAGATGGTGGCCGAGCGCACCGGTGCCAGGGTTGTGCCCATCCAGGTGACACCGCAAGGCGAGCTGGATCTGGATTCGTTCAACAGCCTGCTGAACGAGCGCACCCGGGTGCTGGCGATCACCCACGTGTCCAACGCGCTGGGCACCGTCAACCCAATTGCGCCCCTGATTGAACAGGCGAAAAAACAGGGGGTACTGACCCTGGTGGATGGCGCCCAGGCGGTGCCCCACTTCCAGCCGGACGTTCAGTCCCTGGGCTGTGACTTCTATGCATTCTCTTCCCACAAGCTGTTCGGGCCCACGGGCATTGGCGTGCTTTATGGCCGCGCCGAACTGCTGGAAGAAATGCCGCCTTATCAGGGCGGTGGCGAAATGATTGAGCGGGTATCGTTCGAGCGAACCACCTGGAATGTGTTGCCCTACAAATTCGAGGCCGGAACCCCGGCTATTGCCGAAGCAGTGGGCCTGGGCGCCGCCATCGACTATCTGAACTCGCTGAACCGAAAGGCCATGGAAGCAGCAGAGGATGCCTTGCTACGCCGGGCCAATGAACTGGTCGAAACCGTGCCAGGCATGGAGATCATCGGTACCGCCGCCAATAAGGTACCGGTGATGTCGTTCAAGATTGCCGGCCTGCACCCCAGCGACATCGGCACCCTGCTGGACCAGCAAGGCATCGCCATCCGCACCGGCCACCATTGCGCCATGCCATTGATGGATTTCTACGGAGTACCCGGTACAGCCCGGGCTTCGTTTGCGTTCTACAATACGCTGGAAGAGGTCGAGAAACTGTTTACCGGCCTGCAAAAGATCCAGCGCCTGTTTGCCTGAGGAGGTGGAAACATGACAGCCGAAGTCTTCACCCCAAGCGATGTGAACGTGACCATGACCCCGACGGCGGTCAAACACGTTCGCAAACAACTGGACAAGAAACCGGAAGCCAAAGGCATTCGCCTGGCCATCAAAAAAAGTGGCTGTTCCGGTTTCAAGTACGAAACCCAGTGGGTAGAAACACCGGAATCCGATGACCGTATTTTTACCATCGACGGCGTGGATGTGTTCGTAAAGCAGGAACACCTGCCACTGGTGAACGGCATCGAAATCGACTTTGTCACCGAGGGTGTGAACTCCCTGTTCCGCTTCCGCAACCCCAACGCCACCGCTGAGTGCGGCTGTGGTGAAAGCTTCACGGTGGCGTAAAGCACAAAGATAGGACTGATCAAACATGCAAGAACGCGAAGTCGTCCTGACCAAACGCGAAGTGGAAGCCCGCCTGGTACCTGCCGGAACGGAAATCATGATTCCGTCAGACACCTTTGTGACCATTACCCAGTCCCTCGGCGGCAGCTTCACCGTGGCGGTCAACGGCAATCTTGCCCGCATTGAAGGCCACGACGCCGATGCCCTGGGCAAGCAGCCGCTGGAAAGCAGCTTCGAGACCCCGGAAGACGGCACCATCAACGAAAACCAGGTATGGGAAGCGCTGCGTAACTGCTACGACCCGGAAATCCCGGTGGACGTAGTCAACCTGGGCCTGATTTACGAATGCCGGATTGAGAACGGCACAGAAGACGGCAATCACGTTTACATCAAAATGACCCTGACCGCGGCTGGCTGCGGCATGGGGCCGGTAATCACCGACGATGTGAAGCGCAAGGTGGAGCATGTACCCAATGTGGACAAGGTTACCGTTGAGCTGACCTTTGATCCGCCCTGGAACAACGATATGCTCACCGACGAAGCCAAACTTGAACTGGGAATGCTATGACCGCCAGCAAGGAACAATTTCTGAACAATCCCCTGGGCAAAGACACCACCCTTGAAGACGTTCTGGATGCGTTTGAGTTTCTGGACGACTGGGAAGAACGCTACGCCTACATCATCGACCTGGGCAAGCAACTGCCAGGTTTTCCCGATGATGAGCGAGTTGAAGAAAACTACGTCCACGGCTGTCAGAGCCAGGTATGGCTGATTCATCGTTACGATGAGGACAGCGGCAAACTGTTCCTGCTGATCGATTCCGATGCCATGATTGTGCGCGGCCTGGCCGCCATCATTCTGGTGGCCCTGAACGGCAAGACGCCTCGAGAACTGCTGGCCACCGATATCGACGAGCTGTTCGAGCAGCTGGATCTGTTCCGCCATATTTCCCCCACCCGGGGCAACGGCCTGCGAGCCATGGTCGGCAAGATCCGGGATATTGCGGCGGCCGAGGCCGCCTGAGACTTACCAGATAATGGCCAGGTCATCGCGCTGAACGTTGATCAGGCCACCTTCCGTGGGGATTCGCCCGTTACTGAAATCCGGATGCACGTTGTCCAGTGTCAGCGTCACCCCGGTATCGGACAGCTCAGGCGTACCATCCAGTGAATCAAAGTATCGCTGGCTGCGGTACAGATCGAGTTCATCCCCCGGTCGCAGCCCCGCCGTTGCGCCGGAGGCGAGGGTCACCCGGTTGCCATCCACACGGGTTATCCGGGCCATGAATGGCTGACAGGCCAGAGCATTGTTGACGGCGGCGGTCATCTCGGCAATGACACCTTCAACCGCCTGCCCCCACTCGGAACCTTCAAAGCCCGCCGAGGCAAAACCTCCGGTACCACTGCCATCCGGCTGCCACCGTGCCGAGGTTTCAAACCGCTGCCGGAAGACCGGGGAACCGCTGAAGCCATCAAACACCATCACTTCGGCCTCAAACCGGCGCGAAGTGTCGGCCATCCCGATACCTCGCTGCATGCGATCCAGAATTGAGCTGCCCCAGGCGCCGGGGTCGGCCAGGCCAATATCCCGAATCACACCTGCCACCACAAACTGCGCCCCCAGTTCCCGGGCCAGCTGAACCACATTCGTCAGCTGATTGCTGGCCGGGTTTTTCTGAGACGTGGGCGCATCCGGCAGGTTGCTGAACAGCTGTAACGATGTCGCCCCCAGCACCTGCAATTGCCCCTGTTGTTGCAAGCGAGCCACCAGCTCCCGCGGCAATTGTTCGCCGGCGTCATCCAGGGCCGCACCGCCACCCTGCTCCGGACGGGTGATCGGGAACGCGGTTACCGCCACCCGTTTACGCAAACCGGAAGCCTGCCCGGCCTTGCAGCTGCCAGCGCTACCTTCGGCATCCGACAGCTCTGCCCGGACAATCACCCTCAGCAGATTGCCACTTCGGTACTCATCCACGATCGTGGCATTCCGAACCTGGGCCATGGCCGACAGCTCGGTATGAGAACCCACAAGCTGACCGTTCTCCATGGTGTCCCGGGTACTGACCCTGGCCTGATATTGCAGCGCAAGGTCGCGCATCGCGGCCTGACGCGCCTCAGTGCGGGCCTGATCCAGATTATTCTCCCGGATATTGGCATGCCCCACGCCTTCAAGGACCGCGCCATGGGCAAACCCGGCGAACAGACTCAGCATCCAGAACAAAAGCATTGATCTCATCATGGCAATCTAACCCACCGGATCGATACCGGTTCAATCACGGCGTTCATCAACAGACCTAATCCAGGTAGTACAGTGAATCTGTGCGACGGGCCTCAACATCCCCTACACGATCATTCCGCCTGGGCATGGGAATGGCACAGACATCCTGCACCTGATCGTCCGCCACCTTCGCCACACACTCCCGGAACCTCGGCTCCAGGCGCAGCTCCATCACGGTTTCCACCACGCCATCGCTATGCTCATTCACCGCCACCATCCGGGCGCCGCGAATGTAGCTGTCCACATAGGTGCGGAAACTGTCGTTCTGCAACACGAAGTCATTCACCGTGGAACTGCCGTAGATCACGGTACCGTAGACCCGCTCGGCCAGGTTCCGGTAGGCGTCCAGCTGTGAAGCCCGTCGAGCCAGTAAGCGCTTACGGGTATTTACCCGGTCGGCCTGAACATTCTCATAGGTACCAAAACCACTGACCCGGACCGTAATGGGCTCAAAGGTTTCAGTCCTGGCCTGATCGCTCCGGTAACTGCCCACCGGCGCGCAGGCGGCCACGGCAAAAGCCAGAACAGGAACAAGGATCCAGCGCAACGTCATTATCTTGTCTCC
>CETO01066745.1_pt1 | contig 66966 bp, 58 predicted proteins | sample 531351 | NCBI WGS metagenome assembly CETO01 (sample SAMEA2622678, study PRJEB7988) | marine metagenome | isolation source: saline water (ENVO:00002010), including | reverse complement strand
GTCACGGTAGAGTGTGAAACCGATATGAACTCTGCCAGCCTGAATATTGAACAGTCGGTACCCGCCTGTGCCGGTCAATGCCAACTGGTGGCGCCGCCCCGGGAAAAGCTGGCCAAAGGGCGCCGCCTGGTGCGGGCGTTTGACCGGATGTTTGGCTGACAGAATCAGGAGCAACTCTGTTGATTGAGGCTATTGAGGCTACGTTTATTCAATTGATCAGTGGCATTGCCTGGGGGCAGTGGCTGGCGGCGGGCTTTTTGCTGGTGCTGGGTATCTTCCTGGGTACCATGCTGGCCCGGAGCGTCGGGCGGCTGGTCGAAAGCCGCACTTCACGGCACCACCAGGTGCTCATCCGGCGCTTGGTGTTCTATGTGATTTTCGTGCTGTTTGCTATCGCAGCGCTGCGGGAAGCCGGGTTTTCACTGGAAGTGGTGCTGGGGGCGGCCGGTATTCTTACGGTAGCCATTGGCTTTGCTTCGCAGACATCGGCTTCCAACATCATCAGCGGCCTGTTCCTGGTAATGGAGCGCCCGTTTGAGATTGGCGATGTGATCGAAGCAGATGCCACCATCGGCGAAGTGGTGGCGATTGATCTGCTCAGTGTAAAACTGAGAACACCGGACAACCTGTATGTGCGTATTCCCAATGAAACCCTGATCAAAACCCGGGTGGTGAACCGGTCCCGGTTTCCGATCCGGCGGATCGATTTGGTGATCGGTATCGCCTACGCTGAAGATGTGGAGCGGGTGCGGGATCTGTTGCTCGGGCTGGCGGAGACCAATCCGCATTGCCTGGAAGAGCCCCGGCCATTTGTGCTGGTGACCGGTTTCGGGCCTTCGTCTGTGGATCTCCAGTTTTCCTTCTGGGTGGCCCGGGAGGATTTCCTGGAAGGTAAAGGCGGCATGATGGTCGCTATCAAGAAAGCACTGGACGGGGCTGGTATTGAAATACCGTTTCCTCACACCAGTGTCTACGCCGGCAGTCATTCCGAACCTTTCCGCATACAGCTGGTCGGGTCGGAACAACAGCAAGAAAAGGAATTACCGGATGTCGACAATAAAACCTGAAGCCATTAAAACCACTCCCCCGAAAGCCGCGGAGAACAAGGTTAGTCTGGGGTGGCGGGAATGGGTGGCGCTGCCTGATCTTGATATCCAGCGTATTAAGGCCAAGGTGGATACTGGCGCCAGGACATCCTGTCTGCACACGTTCCGAACCGAGCCCTATACCGAAAACGGCGAACGTCGTGTGAAGTTCTGGGTGCACCCGGTTCAGAACGACCTGCACCATGTGGTGGAATGCGATGCCCGGGTGCTGGATGAGCGCACGGTATCGGATTCCGGTGGCCACAAGGAGCAACGCCTGGTGATTCAAACCACGCTGGTCCTGGGCGATCAGAGCTGGCCCATTGAAATGACACTGACCAACCGGGACTCCATGCGGTTCCGGATGTTACTTGGGCGCACCGCCATGGCGGGACGCTCAACGATTTACCCCGAAGCTTCTTATCTTGCCGGCGAGCCGGCACCAAGGACGTGACTATGAAAATTGCGGTACTGTCCCGAAACCGTCACCTGTATTCGACCCGGCGTCTGGTGGAGGAAGGCATTAACCGTGGCCACGAAGTGAAGGTCATCGACTGCCTGCACTGCTCCATGAACATCACCTCTGCCGACCCGAAAATCCACTACCACGAAGAGGTGCTGGAAGATTTTGATGTTGTGATTCCCCGCATTGGTGCCTCGGTCACGTTTTACGGCACTGCGGTGCTCAGGCAGTTTGAGATGATGGGCGTGTTTCCGGTGAATGAATCGGTTGCCATTACCCGTTCGCGGGACAAGTTGCGCTCTTTACAGTTGCTGGCCCGCAAAGGTGTCGGCATGCCGGTGACCGGTTTTGCCAATAAACCGGACAACGTGCCGGAATTGCTGAAAATGGTGGGGGGGGCTCCGGTGGTGATCAAGCTGCTGCAGGGCACCCAGGGCATCGGCGTGGTGCTGGCGGAAACCCGCAAGGCGGCAGAAAGCGTGATCGAGGCCTTTATGGGCCTGAAAGCCGATATTCTGGTGCAGGAGTTCATCAAGGAAGCTGGGGGCGCCGATATTCGCTGCTTTGTGATCGGCGACAAGGTTATTGCTGCCATGAAACGCCAGGGCGCTGAAGGCGAATTCCGCTCCAATCTGCACCGCGGTGGCACCGCCTCGCTGGTGAGAATTACTCCGGAAGAGCGCCGAACTGCCATTACTGCCGCCAAAGCCATGGGCCTGAACGTCGCCGGCGTGGACCTGCTGCGTTCCAGCCGAGGTCCGTTGGTGATGGAAGTGAATTCCTCGCCTGGCCTGGAGGGTATTGAAAATGCCACCGGAAAGAACGTGGCGGGCATGATCATCAACTGGACCGAAAAGAACTATAAACCCTGGAAAACCAAAACCCGGGGCAGGGGATAAGAAGGCATGGCCAGAGCTCCGTTTGAGATTGCCGGCGTAGAGGTGAAAGCCGGTACCCGGGAGACCGTGGAAGTCCCGGTGGCAAAACTCTACACCCATACCCCGCTGCATATTCCGGTGGAAGTGGTACACGGCCGCCGGGATGGCCCGGTATTGATGGTCTGTGGCGCCATCCACGGCGATGAGATCAACGGTGTTGAAATCGTCCGCCGTGTATTGAAGAACTCCGCGCTGCGGCACCTGAGGGGCACCCTGGTGGCGGTCCCGATTGTCAATATCTTCGGGTTCGTGCAGCGTACCCGCTACCTGCCGGACCGGCGGGATCTGAACCGCTGTTTCCCGGGCTCAGAGAGTGGTTCTCTGGGCGGTCGTATTGCCTATCTGTTGCGCACCCAGATAATGGAAAGCGTCACCCACATTATCGATCTGCATACCGGCGCCATTCACCGGTTCAACCTGCCGCAGATCCGCGCCGAGCTGAAAAACCCGGAAACCTCCCGCATGGCCGAAGCCTTTGGCGCGCCCATTATTATCAATGCCGGTTTGCGGGAAGGCAGCCTGCGGGCCTACGCTGATTCACTGGATATTCCGGTGATCACCTTTGAAGGTGGCGAAGCGCTGCGCTTTGATGATGTCGTCATTGCCAGCGGCGTGAAGGGCATTATCCGGGTAATGAGGGAACTGGAAATGGTGCCGGCCAAGAAAGGCCCCAAGGCGCCGAAAAAGCGTTCGGAAACGGCGGCCAATTCGCAGTGGGTGCGGGCAGACATCGACGGCATCATGCGGCCGGTGGCCAGGCTGGGCCAGAAGGTCCGCAAGGGGCAGCGGCTGGCCATGGTGGCCGATCCCTTTGGCGAGACCGAAGTGGCCATCACCTCCCCCTGTTCCGGGATCGTCATCTGTGTGAACAACCTGCCCTTGGTGAACGAAGGTGAGGCCATCTACCACGTGGCGCGGTTTGATGAGTTGGGTGAGGCCGAGAAGGCCATGGATTACTTCCGCAGTTCCTTCGAGAGCGAGATGTCGGAAGAAGCGGTGGTGCCGGTACACCCCTGGGATGAACTTCAGAAATAACCGACTGTTGGAGCACGTATGATCTGGCACCAGAACACTATTGAGCTGGCCCCGCTGCCCAGGGGATTTAACCTGGTGACCAACGAAATCCTGGCCCAGGCGCCGGAACTGACTAACTGCGAAGTGGGGTTGCTGAATCTGTTCATTCAGCATACCTCCGCTTCTCTTGCCATCAATGAGAACGCCGACCCGGACGTGCGTGGCGATCTGGAGCGTCACTTCAATGTGATGGTGCCGGAACACGCCGACTATTACGAGCACACCCTGGAAGGCCCTGATGACACCACCTCCCACATCAAAAGCGTGATCATCGGGCCGTCGCTGACCATCCCCATCAGCCACGGCCATCTGGCTCTCGGTACCTGGCAGGGGATTTACCTTTGCGAACACCGGAATCACGCCGGTGGTCGTAAAATTGTGGCGACTTTGCAGGGGCGTTGGTGAGCTCTAGATCTGCCCGCCTACGCCTTTGAACTTCTCTACAAACGCCGAAACTTTTTCAAAAACGCTTTGTTTTTTGGTGAGGTATTGCGGATTCAACGGACTCATTTTCGGCAGAATGTTATTGAGCTCCGTGCCATTGTCGCTGGCATGCTCTCGTTTCAAAGACGTGGTGATGTAGCGCCTGGCCGCTTCCGCGTTAAGCTTTTCGGCCGTAATCAGTGCCTGCGCTTCTCGCTGCTGCTCAGCTCTTGCATAGGTGAAGAACGCGTCAATGACACTGGCCTTGTCAGGAATATCATCCAGATCTGCCTGGTTGATAAAGTCGACCACCAAACTCTCCTTGGCTCTATTACCAAGACTGGCCCGAATCAGGCGGCGCACTTCGTCAATAAGGTCTGACTTGCTTTTGGTTTTCTTGTTGTGCTCGAAGATCAGCTCGAGAATATAGTCGAGATTGATTTCCTGTGACTTGAGCAGATCTACCTCGAAGACCACATCATCCCAGTCGATGCTGGACTGGTTGTTATCGTTGCCGGCTTTTTCACGGCGCAACCAATCGCGAATGTCGTTGTAGGTGGAGCGATAATCTTGAATCTTGCGCTCGGAGGGTAATCGGATGTTCTGTAAGACGGCGAGATCGTCATCGCTTAGATAATGTTTCGCCTTGAATGCTTCCACTTCCGCAGGGTCACTGGTATCAATCGTTTGCAGGGCTTTTAGGCTGGCAAATTCATCGAAATTCTGCAGTATGTTTTCAACGCGCAGGTACTCGCCGAACAGCTTGGCAAACGCCTTCCTGTCCTTTTCTTTAACAATCTCATCCGGGGCGGGAAAGCGCTGTTCCAATTCTGCTACCACCGTCATGAAGCCACGTCGTGCTTCGCCGGTAACGAGATCGGTGAAGCCTTCCATGTATTCCTTGTAGCTTTTCTCCAGGACTACGTTCTTGGTGTTCTTGTCGCCAAACAGGGTGATGGCGTCAATGGTCGCCTTCTCCAGATCACGGAAGGTTACGATATTGCCAAAGGTTTTGGTGGCGTCATAAATCCGGTTGGTGCGCGAAAAGGCCTGGATCAGGCCATGGTAGCGCAGGTTCTTATCCACGAACAAGGTGTTGAGCACTGGCGCATCAAAGCCGGTCAGGAACATGCCCACTACAATTAACAGGTCGATGTCTCTGGATTTCACGCGCTTGGCCAAATCGCGGTAGTAGTTCTGGAAGCCGTTGCTGTCGACACTGAAGCTGGTTTTGAATAAAGCGTTGTAGTCGGCAATCGCGGCGTTTAAAAACTCCTTGGCGCTACTGTTCATAGCCGAGACTTCAAAACTCTCGTCAGCAATATCGCCAATGGCATCCTGTTCCTCGTTGGCGGCAAAGGAAAAAATGGTGGCAATCCTGAGCGGTTTATCATTCTCGGCTTGAAGTTGGTTCAGAGATTCATAATAGAGCTTTGCGGCGTCCACGCTGCTGACGGCAAACATGGCATTAAAGCCCATGGCGCCCGGTTGCAGGCGATGAGTCTTCTGTCGATAGTGATTCAGAATGTACTGCGACACTTCCCGGATACGTTCGGGGTGCAGCAAGGCCTGCCGATTTTCCGCTGCCGTCAGTTTTGTTTCGTCCTGCTCGGTTTCAATGACTTTGAACTGGGGGCGCACATCGTTGTAGTCCACCTTGAACTTGAGCACCTTTTCATCGCGAATGGCGTCGGTGATCACATAGGAGTGCAATTCACGACCAAACACGCTGGCGGTGGTTTCTGCACCGAGAGCGTTCTGGGGGAAAATGGGGGTACCGGTAAAGCCGAACTGATAGAACCGCTTGAACTTCTTCTTAAGGTTTTTCTGTGCTTCACCAAACTGGCTGCGGTGGCATTCGTCAAAAATAAAAACGACTTGCCTGGTGTATATTGGCAGGTCGTTTTCGCTCTTCATCAGGTTATTGAGCTTTTGAATGGTGGTGACGACGATCTTGTTATCTTCTTTGTCTAGATTGCGCTTCAGCCCTGCGGTGCTGTCCGAGCCGTTGACGCTATCGGGGGAGAACCGCTGGTACTCCTTCATGGTCTGGTAGTCCAGGTCTTTACGGTCCACAACAAAGAATACCTTGTCGATAACGTCCAGCTCGGTGGCCAGCCTTGCTGCTTTGAAGCTGGTCAACGTCTTGCCGGAGCCTGTGGTGTGCCAGACATAGCCGCCGCTTTCCGGCTTGCTCCAGTTCTTGCTCGCATGGGAACTTTTGATCTTCCACAGGATGCGTTCGGTCGCGGCAATCTGGTACGGGCGCATTACCAGAAGGGTGTTGCTGACATCAAACACCGAGTATTTCAACAGCACCTCCAGCAGAGTGTTTCTCTGAAAGAAGGTGGTGGTGAAATCTTTCAAATCTTTGATCAGGCTGTTGTCGGCCTTTGCCCAATGCATGGTGAAGTCAAAGTTGTTCTTGTCCCGCTGAGTGGTGTTGGCAAAGTAGCGTGTATCAGTTCCATTGGAAATCACAAATAGCTGGAGAAACTTGAACAGGGAATGCTCGCTGTTAAAACTCTCTTTGCTGTAGCGGTGCACCTGGTTAAAGGCCTCGCGAATGGCTACACCGCGCCGTTTCAGTTCCACCTGCACCATGGGCAATCCATTGACCAGAATGGTGACATCATAGCGATTGGCATGGCTCCCAGTTTGCTCAAATTGCTTGATGACCTGTAGCTTGTTGCGGGTAACGTTCTTTTTATCCAGTAGGTAAATGTTCTGGATGCGGCCATCATCGAATACAAAGTCGTGAATATAGTCATCGTGAACTTTGCGGGTTTTATCGATGACGGTTTCACTGGGCCGGTCAAGAAAAGTTTCCACAAAGCGCTGCCATTCGCTCTCGGAAAACTGCAGTTTGTTCAGGGTTTGCAGTTGCTGGCGCACATTGGCCAGCAGTGCATCCGGGGAGTTGAGGTCTGGCAGATATTCATACCCCTGGTTTTCAAGGTCGGCTATAAATTCCCGTTCCAGGTCGTATTCACTTTGATAGGTTTCACTGAGCTGAACGCACTTGGTATATCTATCCAGAACGATAAATTGATTGGTTTCGGCAATGGCCTTGTAGTCAATCACGTATCCGCGTCCTTTCTTTGAAGCAGCTTTTTCACTTCGCGATCGAAGTCTGATTCGATATGTTGCTGCTTGTTGAACTTGTCGTATTCGGCATAAGCTTTTTGCTCGGCCTGCTTTCGGCTAACGTTGCCATAGCCTTCCAGAATCCGGTACTCATTGAAGGCAAGAAATTTGTTGACGCTTTCAGCAAAGCTTTCCATCGTGAAACTGTTGCGCCGCTCGATGATGCCTTCGATATAGTCGAAAAAAGCCGAGACTGCCCGTTCGAGTTGTTTGATTTCGGTTTCGCTCAAATAATTCTTCGCGACCACAGAATCTGACTTTAATACCCGGCCAGCCGGTGCGTTTTTGTAAGTGCTCATGCCCATCAAAGGCTTACTGGCATCGGCTTTGAGTGAAATGATTTCTGCAGCGGTGTGGCCAGTAATGGCGTAATGGAACTTGTCCTGAACGTGGGCGTAGAACAACTGGGTGGTTTTCGATCTGGGGTCGTAATCAATGCTGCATTCAGCAAAAATATCGGTAATCTGCTGGTAGATGCGCCGCTCACTGGCTCGAATGGAGCGCACCCGCTCCAGTAATTCGCGGAAGTAATCTTTACCGAAGTAGCGGCCATTTTTCAGGCGCTCATCATCCATGGCAAAGCCCTTGATGATGTACTCTTTGATCAGCTGCGTCGCCCAGATACGGAACTGTGTGGCCTGTGCCGAGTTGACCCGGTAGCCAACCGAAATCACGGCATCCAGGTTGTAGTATTTGACCCTATTCGTCTGGGTTTTCCCGGCCACAGCGCCGTGTTCAGTGGTATGTTCCAAAATGGAACATACCACTGATTCCTCTAACTCTCCGCTTTCAAAAATGTTCTTCAGGTGCTTGGTAATTGCCGGGCGCTGCACACCAAACAGCTCCGCCATTCTTTCCTGAGTCAGCCAGATGGTCTCATTGCTGAGCACCACCTCTACCTTTATCTTGCCGTTGGGTGCGGTGTAGAGCAGAAATTCTGTGGTTTGATCTTCCAGACTTAGATTGGGCACAGGGTTCCTTCCTTATGCTTTAATGTCAGTGAGTTCAGTCATTGGCTTCGACCTGCTTCCAAAAGCCATATTCATTCTTCAAGTGATTAAGCAGTAACTTAACAGTCTGCTTCTCGGGCTCTGTTGGCTCGGTGACCGTGTCATTTGACAAGGTTGAATGACTGGAGAACTGGATGATGCGGTTCAAATACGCCTGCTGGTCACCCGGTAAGAGTTCAGACCATCTCGGATAACCGAGAAAGCTCGCCGTTTTCTCGTACAGGTTACGTAAGAGCGTAAAATGGTACCTTTGTACCTGGTTTTCCGCGACTGCCTGCTCAAGGACCTGTTTTAGATATAGATGGTAGGAAAAGCTCTTGTTGGAATCCCCATATTTGGTGTTCAGAAGGTAGCTGCCATTCTCAAAACGTTCCAGCAGGTAGCAGCCTTCTTTTTTACCATTTTTGTTCAAACCAAGTTCATTGTGGAGCACGTTATAAAAAAGAGGGCTGTGAGTTGTGATAATAAACTTCAGCCCAGACTGACTGGATTTGATCAAGCCCGCCAAGTTGACGGCCAACTCAATCAGATGATTTTCATCCAGTGAGCTGACTGGGTCATCAATAAAGACATATTCCAACTGGTCAAACTGATTTGTCTCACGCTCAGTGGGCTCAGCAACGTTGAGGATTGTAATAACCTGATCCAACAGGGTGTAAAAAATGCTCCAGATAAAGTTGCTCTCTTCACCTTTGGAGATTTTCAGGTTGCCGGAATGTTCGTTATCGCCACGCTCAAGTGAAAAAGTCACCTCTGTAAAATCTGCGCTAAAATGCGGGGTGAGTTTCTGATTAGCATAACGTTGGAAGTTTGTGACGATATTGAGATCCTGCCCCTGATCCTTCAAAACCCAGTCGGTAAAAGAGTTGGGTTGAATTTTCAGCTTAGGTTCTGCATCTGAGTCCAGATCGTTATCCCAATAGAACAAGTCCTCGGTGAACGCATTGTAGTAGAGGATTTTGTTTCTTGAGAATGCACTTTCACCTTCACTATTGGTGACATCTTCATCATCATTCTTTGGCGCAATCAGTTGTTTGAATTCCCGGGATAGGCGGGTTTTCCCCGAGCCATTAAAGGCATAAATCAACTGCACCCTTTTATTGGCGCCTCTGAGCTGTTGGGCTATTTCCGTTAGGGTCTTGCTCATATCAAGCCGCGACCTCTTCCGGTTTTGAGAAGCTCAGCAGAAGATCCCGATAGTATTCATATTGCTTTTGCCGCAGCTCGATCTCTCGGGGTAAGCCTTCGGAAATCGAGTCGGTAAGGGCGTTGAATTTGTCCAGAATCGATACAATACGAGCCTGTTCGTCAAGTGACTTCTCGAGATCATCCGGATAGGGGATAGGGATCGAAACCTTCGAAAAGCCGGTCATTAACAGTGTATTGACCTTGGTTCTGGCCACATGCTTCGCCTTCTCAGCAATAAACGATGCGGTTTGCATGCAGTAAGAAACGTACTTCGGGTTCATTGTATGCCGGAAAGCATAGCAGTGGTCGTGAATAGCGACTTTTCCATCGCCTAGCCATGCCACGGCTTTACCAACGTCCTCTACGGTCTCTCCCACATCCGTTATTACCACGTCACCAGGCAGCGCATAACGAAGTGTCTTCGCCATATCACTTCGGACCTGGGAGTGTGCCCTAGTCGTGAATGCTCCGTACCGGGTGTAAATCTCACCGTAATGGATAGCGCTGATACCGTCATCTACATAATCAGCTTTGGTAAAGCGTTTACCCCGAATAAATTCTCCAATCTCTCCGAGCGGCTTCCACGCTACTTCTCCATCTTCGAAACTCAACAACTTGTCGCGATAGTAGTTGTATTGCTTTTTTCTTGCGGTAAGCTCGGCGGTAAGCTCGGCGGTAAGGGAGGTAAATGCGTCAAGAATTCGGACGATTTCCGCCTGGATCTCAAGGGATTTTTTCGGATTTTCCGGACATGGGATGGGAATCTGGAATCCCTCAAGCATGGGCTTCCTTATAGAGGTTGCAGTTGCTCCAACACTTTTTGCCAGAATGTATTTCTTAAAATTTGATGACATGAAGTGATAGAGAAACTTTGTGTTCAATATGCCTGATATAACGCGAATTCTATATGCTCTCTGATGTAGGGCATATTTCCCTTCCACGTAGTGGAATATCTCACCAATTCCGCCTTCGCCGGGTACGACTATAGCCACTTCATCAAACTGAAAGGTATCTGACTTTAATACGTTCTTTGAACGAACATAGAATGGATAGATTCCATTTTCACTCTTATCTTGGCGATTTGAGCTTCCGGTGCCAATATCTGCTACAGCACCAAGGGATACCCAGTCCATATGAACGCTATCGTCCAGCTTGTCCATAAATCTCACATTGCTCATGCCTACAGCTCCTCACCTTCAATCTCCGCCACAATGGCATCAATCTCGGTGCGCAGTTGGTCGATTCTGGCCACTGTGGTTTTTAGCTGAGCATTGAGCTGGGTAATGTCGATCTGCTCGCGGGTGTCTTTGGCTTCTACGTAGCTGGTGACTGACAAGTTGTAGTCATTGGCGGCGATCTCTTCAAACGGCACGGAGCGCGCAAAATGCTCAATGTTTTCCTTGCGGTCGAACGCGCGCATGATGTCTTCAACATGCTGATCGGTCAGGAGGTTGGTATTGGTTTCTTTTTTGAAATACGCCTCGCCGCTGGCATCAATGAACTGGGTGGTTGTGTCAGTTTTGTGTTTGGACAACACCAGGATGGTGACCGCGATGGTGGTGCCATAAAACAGGTTGGGGGCGAGTGAGATCACCGATTCTACGTAGTTGTTGTCTACCAGATACTGGCGGATTTTCTTTTCGGCACCGCCCCGGTAGAAAATGCCAGGGAAGCAGACGATGGCTGCGCGGCCTTTGGCCGATAGATAGCTGAGCGCGTGCAGAACAAAGGCAAAGTCGGCTTTGGATTTAGGGGCCAGCACCCCGGCCGGGGCAAAGCGGTCATCGTTAATTAGGGTAGGGTCGTCGCTGCCGATCCATTTCACCGAATAGGGCGGATTGGAGACGATGGCGTCAAAGGGTTTTTCATCGCCAAAATGTGGATCGGTCAGGGTGTTACCCAGCTGCACGTTGAACTTGTCATAGTTGATGTTATGCAAAAACATGTTCATGCGGGCCAGGTTATAGGTGGTGTGGTTAATCTCCTGGCCGAAGAAGCCCTCTTCAATAATATGCGCATCGAAATGCTTCTTTGCTTGCAGCAGCAGCGAGCCGGACCCGCACGCGGGGTCGTAAATCTTGTTCACGCTGGTTTGCTTGTGCATGGCGAGCTGGGCAATCAGTTTTGATACATGCTGCGGGGTAAAGAACTCGCCACCAGACTTGCCTGCATTGGCTGCGTAGTTGGAAATCAGGAATTCGTAGGCATCGCCAAACAAATCGATATGGGCACTGTCAAAATTCCCAAAATCCAGGCCGGCTACACCTTTGAGCACAGCCGCCAAGCGGTAGTTCTTTTCCTTAACAGTGTTGCCGAGTCGGTTGCTGGTGGTGTCAAAATCGGCAAAAAGACCCTTGATGTCGCCCTCCGATGGGTAGCCGTTAGCGGAGGCTTCGATGGCAGCAAAGATAGCCGCGAGGTCGGTATTCAGGCTTTCGTTGTTGTTGGCACCCTTGGCAATATTGACGAACAGCTGGCTGGGGTAAATGAAGTACCCCTTGGTTTTGATGGCATCGTCTTTGATGTCTGGGGTGATGACGCTGTCGGGCAGCTCTGCGTAGTTGATGCTGTCGTCATCGGCCTCGATATAACTGGCAAAATTCTCGCTGATAAAGCGGTAAAACAGGGTGCCCAGCACATACTGCTTGAAGTCCCAGCCGTCGACAGAACCACGTACGTCGTTAGCGATCGCCCATATCTGGCGTTGCAGGGCTGCGCGTTGTTGGGTGCTTGTCATTCAGTTTTCCTGTTTAAATCCGGTTAGTAAGTCGCCGTCGGCTCAAATTTGAGGTGGGTAGTATACGAGATAAGGTGCATGAAACTCATCGTTCGTTGCCCAGGAAAGGCTTGAGTATTGTGGAGCATGAGGGGGTGCCGACTTTGTGATCAGTTTCCGAGTGCTTTGATACATCCTTGGTGAAGGATGGCGCTGATACACCTAGCTTCGCTGCAGAGGGAGCAAGGCCTTGAACGGCAAGAAAGCTGTATTGTGGGGAGGGCTGGGTACGGACTACGTTTAGCCTAGAACAGGCTGACCTTTGCCAAACAGCTCACATAGTATGCGCCTTGTCGCTTCTACCCAGGTACCCCCGCAAACTCCCGAACATCCCGCAAAAACCGATCTACCTGCTCCTCCGAGGTCGACCAGGAGCACATCAGCCGGGAACAGCCGCCAATAAAGTTGTAGAACTTCCACCCTTTCGCTCTTAGCGCAGCCTGGGTAGTTTCCGGTAAATCCACAAACACACCATTGGCCTGCCTGGGGTAACGCAGGGATACGCCGTCAATACCGCGCAATCCGTGCTCCAGCCGTTCGGCACAGGCATTGGCGTGTCTGGCATTTTTCAGCCAGGTATCGTCAGTGAGCAGACCGCACCAGGGGGCTGAGATATAGCGCATCTTCGAGGCGAGTTGCCCCGCCTGTTTACAGCGCCATTCAAAGTCTTCGGCAAGTTTACGGTTGAAGAAAATGACCGTTTCACCCAGGGCCAGGCCATTCTTGGTGCCGGAGAAACAGAGCACGTCGACACCCGCTTTCCAGGTGATTTCAGAAGGGTGCACGTCCAGCGCCGCTACCGCGTTGGCAAAGCGTGCGCCATCCATATGAATGTTCAGGCTATGGCGGTCGGCCACTGCGCGCAACGCACGGAGTTCCTCTGGGGAGTAAAGGGTACCCACTTCTGTCGCCTGGGTGATGCTCAGTGCCTTGGGTTTGGGATAGTGAATATCGCTGCGTTTGGTGACAAGGTGTTCCACGCTTTCCGGGGTCAGCTTGCCGTTGGCACCTGTACCCAGCAACAGTTTTGCCCCGTTGGAGGCGTATTCGGGGCCGCCGCATTCATCGGTCTCAATGTGGGCCAGTTCGTGGCAGATCACGCTGTGGAAGGATTGCCCGATGGACGCCAGAGCGAGGGAGTTTGCGGCTGTGCCATTGAACACGAAGTAAACGTCGCAGTCGGTATCAAATACTTCGCGTAGTTGGTCTGCCGCTTTGGCTGTCCAGGTGTCTTCGCCGTAGGCAGGTTCGTCCTTCTGGTTGGCCTGTTCCATGGCGTTCCAGGCCTGGGGGCAGATACCGCTGTAATTATCGCTGGCGAATTGCTCCGAGTCTGACATTGGTTCTCCCGAAAATATCATGGGTGAATATCCACCCATTATTAGCTTTGCTGTGGGTGGTTAGCCACCCAATGTTCTTCGTCTATTTGTCTAATAAGAAATCAATTTATTGTTTTGTAAGTATTTTTACTAACTGGCCTGGCCCTTGCTGATAGCTCCCCCAGCGAGGCCGGGCAGGCCTCATCAGCACCCAACCAACAAGATGAATCGGGAGCATTTCTTATGAAACTTCAAACCATTCTGGCGGCTGCGATCGCCTCCTCCGTTGTTGCTGGCCCTGTGATTGCCCAGGATCGTGCCGGCTGGCCCGAGAGCTTTACCGTTGGCACGGCAAGCCAGGGCGGCACCTACTTTGCCTATGGCTCCGGCTGGGCGAACTTTGTGGCGGAGAATCTGGGGGTGTCTGGTGGTGCTGAAATCACCGGCGGCCCGGTTCAGAACATGGCGCTGGTTCACACCGGAGACCTGAAGTTTGGCCTGACCACCATGGGCCCGGCCCGTGAGTCCATGGAAGGCGAGAGCCCGCTGGCCCCGGGCATGAAGATGGACAACGTGTGTGCCATGTTCCCGATGTATGAAACCCCGTTCTCCATTGCCACGCTTTCCAGCTCCGGTATTACCAGCATCTCCGAGATTCCGGACGGTGCCACCATTGGTTTCGGGCCGGCCGGCTCCACCTCGGATACCTACTTCCCGCGCATGATGGAAACGCTGGGCGTCAAGTTCGAGCGTCGTAACGGCAGCTGGTCAGACCTCGGTGGCCAGCTTCAGGATGGTCTGATTGATGTGGTGGCCTTTGCGGCCGGTATTCCCATTCCGGCGGTCAGCCAGCTGGAAGTCCAGACCGACGTTAACGTGATCGGCATGAACGATGATGAAGCCAAGAAGATCGTCGATAACTTCCCGGTGTCGGAGTTCGTCATTCCGGCCAGCACCTACCAGTCCCTGGACGCTCCATCCCGAGTGGTCTCCATGTGGAACTTCGCCATGGTGAACTGCGATATGCCGGAAAGCTTTGTGTATGAAATCACCAAGCTGACCATGGAGAACAACGACAAGATGGTGTCGATCCATAAGGCGGCGCGCCACTCCGTTCCCGAGAACTACACCAAGAACAAGGTACTGCCCTGGCATCCGGGTGCGGCACGCTGGTTCAACGAGAACGGCTATCCCATCGAAGACGCGGCCATCAAGCAGTAATGAACCTGGCCGAAGGGTCGCCGGACGACCCTTCGGCATCCGGTCGATACCGATTCACCGCCTCTCAGACAGGCAGGACTTATCATGACCAAAGAACAACCCCATGCCGGCGGCGAAACGCAGCTGGCAGAAAACCTGACGGTCAATGAAGACCATGTATTGGCCCACAATGTGGATGAAGAACCGGTGGAGGCGAACCGTCGCCTGTACACCGGTCTTTTGCTGAAGTTCGTGGTGTTGCTGGCCATTGCCTATTCGGCGTTTCACCTCTACACCCTGAACGTGTCGCCCATGGAAACCTGGTCGTTCCGTATTGTCCACGTGGCCGGTGCCCTGGTGTTGGGCTTTATCCTGTTTGCCGGTGCACGTTTTGTGTCCGGTGAAGAAGGTGCCGCACGGCATCGCTGGACCACCTGGTTTGCGGCGGTGGCACTGATTCCAGCGCTCTATGCGCTGTACCAGACTTACGCCTTTCACCAGATGATTCTGGGTGGCACCCTGCGTATTCCCGCGGAACTGGAAACCTGGCATTTTGGCTGGCCGCTGCTGGCGGCTTCCGGTGTGGGTATTGTCATGAGCTGGTTCCACCAGCGCGACCGTGCCCGGTTCAGCGTGCCGGATCTGGTTCTGATCGTCTGCTCTGTGGCGGTTGCCGCCTACCTGCTGGTGGTGTTCAACACCTCCATGCGGATGACCACCGGCACCGCGTTCGCTCCCGTGGGCATTTCTTTCGCCGCTGTGGCCGGTACCGCGCTGATTATGGAGCTTACCCGCCGGGTAGCCGGCATGGCTCTGGTGGTGATTGCGCTGGTGTTTCTGGCCTACGTCTTCGCCGGCCCCTACCTTCCGGGCTTTCTGGGGTATCCCGGGCTGTCGGTGCAGCGCTTCTTCAGCCAGGTCTATACCGATGCGGGTATTCTCGGGCCGACCACGGCGGTGTCTTCGACCTACATTATCCTGTTCATTATCTTTGCCGCGTTTTTGCAGGCGTCGAAGGTAGGTGACTACTTTGTGAATTTCGCTTTTGCGGCGGCTGGCCGGTCCCGGGGTGGTCCCGCCAAAGTCTCCATTTTCGCCTCTGGCCTGATGGGTATGATTAACGGCACCAGTGCCGGGAACGTGGTATCCACCGGTTCCCTGACCATCCCCTTGATGAAGCGGGTTGGCTACAGCAAGGAATCCGCCGGCGCGGTTGAAGCAGCAGCGTCTACGGGCGGGCAGATCATGCCGCCGATCATGGGTGCGGGCGCCTTCATCATGGCGGAGATTACCGGTATTCCCTATACCGAAATTGCCATTGCGGCGATTATTCCGGCGATTCTGTACTTTGCCTCGGTCTACTTCATGGTCGATTTCGAGGCCAAGAAGCTGGGGATGCGCGGCATGCGCGAAGACGAGCTGCCCAATTTGCGCCTGATGCTGCGCCAGGTATACCTGTTTGTGCCCATCATCATTCTGATCGTGGCGTTGTTCCAGGGCTACTCGGTGATTCGTGCCGGTACTCTGGCCACGATTTCCGCGGCGGTGGTCAGCTGGATTTCCCCCAACAAGATGGGCCTGCGGCAGATTCTGCATGCGTTTGAGATAGCGGCCTATATGTCGATTCAGATCATCGTGGTCTGTGCGGCCGCCGGTGTCATTGTGGGTGTGATCTCACTCACCGGCGTTGGCGCTCGGTTCTCAGTGCTGTTGCTGGATGTGGCGGCCCACAGTCATCTGCTGGCTCTGGTGTTTGCCATGTTTATTTCCATTCTGCTGGGCATGGGCATGCCGACCACCGCAGCTTATGCCGTTGCAGCTTCGGTCGTGGCTCCGGGCCTGGTGCAGTTGGGGATTGAGCCGCTGACGGCGCACTTCTTTGTATTCTACTTTGCCGTGGTCTCGGCCATCACGCCGCCTGTGGCACTGGCGTCCTATGCGGCGGCGGGTATTTCCGGTGCCAACGCCATGTCGACATCGGTGGCGTCGTTCCGTATCGGCATTGCGGCGTTCATCGTGCCCTTCATGTTCTTCTACAACAGTGCGCTGTTGATGGAAGGAGGGTGGTTCGAAATCGGACGGGCGCTGATTACCGCTACCTTTGGCGTGTACCTGCTGTCTGCCGGTGTGCTGGGCTGGTTCGCACGGTCGTCCGCCCCGGTTCTGGTACGGTTGTTACTGGTGGCCGCAGCCCTGCTGACCATCGAGGGTGGTTTGTGGACGGATCTGGCCGGTATCGCGCTGGCGGTAATCGCCATGCTCATCCAGCGCAAGCGTGCGCCGGCTCTCGCCGCAGCCTGATCTGGCCAGTACCCGGAGGACAACCTGCCGCTGAGCGGGTTGTCCTGCCGGTCCGGGGGCGCTAGGCTTGGCCGAAGCCCCTCTTTGATGTTTCGGAACTGAATTCCATGCTCCAGCGCTTCAGCGTCGTTGTGATTCTGGTTGTCATCATGCTGCTGTCCTGGCTTCTGGGCGGTTGGTACGGTTATCGCCAGCTGGAGCAGGAGGCCCTGCAAGAGGCTTTCCGGTACCGACAACTGGTTGCGAATGAGCTGAACCGGTATCTGCCGGTACCGGCTCTTATCGCCGAACACCCCCTGTTAGCCGACGCGCTCAAGCAACCGAATGATGCCGTGACCCTGCTTCGCGCCAACGAGCAGATGCAAAGAATGGCCACCATTGTCGGCGGCTCAGATATCTACCTGATGGATTTGTCTGGTTTGACGATTGCGGCCAACAATTTCGGCCAGCCGGACACCTTCGTTGGCAATAATTACGCGTTTCGCCCCTACTTTTCTGAAGCCGTGCAAACCGGAGATTCAGTGGCCTATTTCGCCTTGGGTTTACGGTCCCTGGAGCGTGGTCTGTACTTCACTCATCCGGTGCGCGATCAGCGGGGCAAAATGCTCGGGGTCGTAGCCATCAAGATATTGGTCCATGAGCTGGAGTCGCAGTGGCACCGGCCAGAATCGACCCAGCAGGCGCAAATGGTGGTGCTGGACGGCGACGGCATCAGTTTTCTGTCCAGTCGCAGCCAGTGGTTGTATCGGGACTTTCGGCCAGGTGACAAGGCCGAAAAAACCGCCCGCGTGCGGCAGCGTTACCCCGAGCGGGATTTAGCGCCTGTTGACTTCTCGGTCACTGGCAAGCCTTGGGGGCTGGCGGATTATTCCACACGGATTCAGTTACGGGACAGCAACAGTGTCGGCACGTACCTGACCGTCGAGGTGGACCTGCCCAGGCTGGACTGGAGCCTGATGGTACTGACCGAGACGCGATCAGTACTCTGGACCCGCGCCGGTTTCCTGGTCAGCGGGCTGGCCTTGTTCCTGGCCGGGTTCCTTACCTGGTTGTATCTCCGCGAACGATACCGGCGGGAACGTGAACTGGCCTTGAGGGGAGAGCAGTTGGAGCGTCGCGTTGCTCAGCGGACAGCCGATCTTAAACGTTCCAATGACCAACTGCTGGAAGAGATACAGGAGCGGGAGAGAGCCCAGACGGAGTTGCGTGAAACCCAGCAAGAGCTCATCCAGGCTGCCAAGCTCGCGGTGCTCGGGCAAATGTCGGCGGGTCTGAACCACGAGATCAATCAGCCCCTGACCGCTATCCAGGGTTATGCCCGCAACAGTCGGAAGTTTCTGGAGCGGGGGGCCACCGATATGGTGGATGCCAACCTGGGGGAAATTGTCGCCCTGTGCGACAAGATGGCGGAGCTCATCCGACAGTTTAAGGTGTTCGCGAGAAAGTCCGAGGGCCCCCCGTCGGTGGTTGATCTCAGATTGGCGGTGGATGGAGCCCTCAAGATTATTCGTGCCCAGCACAGCAGTAGCGGCATTGTCATCGATTGGCATCGTCCGGAGCAGCCGGTCATGTGCCACGGCGATCTGATCCGGATCGAACAGGTGATGGTCAATCTGGTGGCGAACGCGGTTCAGGCGGTTGAAGGCCGTGACGAGCCGTTGATCGAGATCATGATTGATGAGGAAGAGGGGAGCTGGCGTTGCCGGGTTCGAGACAATGGGCATGGCCTTCCCGGTAACACAGAGAAGGTGTTCGAACCGTTTTTTACCACCCGCTCTGTCAAACAGGGGTTGGGCCTGGGGCTTTCCATTTCCCGTCAGATCGTTGAAGCTCTGGGCGGAAACCTGGTCGGCCACAATCGTGACGATGGTCCGGGTGCCGAGTTCGTTCTCAAATTGAAACAGCGTAGGGCAGAGGAATGACAACCGCTTCAGTCATTTTTGTCGATGACGACCCGGATATCCGGCCACTGATGGAACAGACCCTGGAGCTGGAGGATATCCCGGTGGCCTGTTTTGCGGATGGTGCGTCAGCCTTGCAGGAGGTTCATCCGGATTTCGAGGGCATCGTCCTGTGTGATTACAACATGCCGGGCATGGACGGCCTGGATGTGTTGCAGCGCATCCGGCAGATTGATGAAGATATTCCGGTCATTCTGCTGACTGGTCAGGGCGATATCAGCACGGCGGTATCGGCCATGCAGCAGGGTGCCTACGATTTCATCGAGAAACCGTTTGATCACGAGGAGTTGATTGAACTTCTGCGGCATGCCCTTGAGAAACGGCATCTGGCGCTTGAGAACCGGCGGCTGAAAGCTCAGCTCCGACACCTTGCCCGCCCCGGCCCCCGGATGCTGGGCGATTCGCCGGCTATGCAACGGGTGATGGCGACCATTGATCCGGTATTGGATATCTCCGCAAACGTGCTCCTTCATGGTGAGACGGGGTCCGGTAAGGACGCGCTGGCCAGATATATCCATGAAAACAGTCCACGCAGCAGCCACAATTTTGTTGCGATCAATTGCGGCGCTGTACCCGAGAATCTGATCGAAAGCGAGCTGTTCGGGCACGAGGCCGGTGCCTTCACAGGTGCTGACAAACGACGTGTTGGCAAGATAGAACACGCTCATCGGGGAACCCTGTTCCTGGATGAGCTGGAAAGTATGCCCATGCCGTTGCAGATAAAACTGCTCCGGGTTCTTGAGGAGCAACGGGTTGAGCGGCTTGGCAGCAACCAGGTCGTGGACGTGGACGTACGTATTATCGCCGCCACCAAATCCGATCTGAAAGAACTGAGTGACAAGGGAGAATTCCGGTCCGACCTTTATTACCGACTGAATGTGGTGAAAGTGGATATTCCGCCGTTGCGGGAGCGAAAGGAAGACATCCCCAAACTGTTCCATCACTTTGTGCTGATTGCTGCCGCTCGCTATGACCGGGAGAGTGTGCCTTTGGACGCACGTCAGGCTGCCCGGCTGATGCAGCATTCCTGGCCCGGCAACGTTCGGGAACTGCGTAACCTGGCCGAGCGATATGTCTTGCTGGGCCCGGCAGCCCTGGCCGAAGGCGATTCTGCCAGCGGACCGAACATTGCCAGCCGGCAGACGCTGTCGGAAATGATGGATGGCTTTGAACGCTCGGCGATTGTCAGTGCGCTGAACGCCTGCCACGGTAGCATCAAGGACACCATGGTGCAGCTCGGGATTGCCCGCAAGACGCTGTATGACAAAATGAAGAAACACGGGTTGGACAAAGCCGAGTTCAAAGACTGACCATTACAAAAGATAACGCCCCGGTTGCACTGGTTTTACAAACCACGAGGTTTCCTCGATAAATCTGTCGTGTGTTTTTCTGTAGGATTGCTAATCTTTTTTTAGCGGACTTCTCCGACAGTCATTCCAACCACGGAAAACACACCACATGAAGAATCTGACCATCCAGGCGAGGGTGCTGTTGCTGGCACTGGTGCCGGTTATTGTTCTGACTGCATTGCTGACCACTTACAACCTGAATCAGGCCCGCTCGATCGGAGAGCAGGCGGTTGCAAGCTTCTCGGAAGACATGGAGGCCAGCAAGCGCCAGGAACTGCGCAACTATCTGGAACTGGCGAAAACGTCCATCCAGCATCTGTATGAGCAGCCGGGCTCGGCCAATGATCCTGAGGTCCAGCAGCAGGCCTGGGACATCTTGCGGCAACTGCGTTTTGACGACTCCGGCAGTGAGGGCTATCTGTTCGCCTATACCACGGAAGGTGTTTCGGTGATGCATGGTGTCAATTCCGCCCTGGAAGGCCGTAACCTCTGGGGCTTTCAGGACCCGAACGGCACCTACCTGATTCGCGAACTGATCGAGGCTGCGCGCAATGGTGGCGGCTATGTACCCTATGGCTGGAAACACCCGGAAACCGGTAACGTAGCCCCCAAGTTAGGCTATGCCGAAATGCTGCCGAAATGGGGCGTGATGATTGGCACCGGATTCTGGATTGACGGCCTGGAATCTCAGGTTGCTTCCATGGAGCAGCGGGTGGGAAATTCCCTGGGTGAGGCAATCATTGGTTCGGTGACCACCTCCCTGATCGCTCTGGCCATTATTGTCTTCCTTGCCCTTGTCGTGGTTCGCGGCATTATCAGTCCGTTGAAGTCGGCGGTGACGGCGATGAATGGCATTGCCAGTGGCGACGGGGATCTTACCCGTCGGCTGGAGGTCTCGGGTCGGGACGAGCTGTCGCAGCTGGCCACGGCGTTCAACAGCTTTGCGGATCAGGTCCATGGGCTGGTCCGCCAGGTCCGCCAGTCGGCCGAGACATTGAATGTTACCACCGGCGAGTTGAACGAGGTCATGGTGGAAGCCGAGCAGGGCGTTGAGCGCCAGAAATCGGAAAGTGATCAGGTAGCCACCGCCATGAACGAGATGACCGCCGCAGCCCAGGAAGTGGCCGGTAATGCCAGTGAAGCGTCGGATTCGGCTGGCCACGCTACCGCTCAGGTAACCGATGCCCAGGGGCTGGTCTACCAGGCCATCGAGGTGATTGGCGGGCTCTCCAAACAGGTGGAAGAGGGTGTTCAGGTCATAGAAAAACTGGGCACCGACTCCCGCCAGATCGACAGCGTGCTGGAGGTTATTCGGGAGATTGCCGACCAGACCAACCTGTTAGCCCTGAATGCTGCCATCGAGGCGGCTCGCGCCGGAGAAGCCGGCCGTGGCTTTGCCGTGGTTGCCGACGAGGTACGTACGCTGGCAAGCAGGACCCAGAAGAGCACTCAGGAGATCCAGGCGACCATCGAGCGGCTGCAGAAAGGTGCCCAGCAGGCGGTAATGCTGATCGGCGCCATCAGCCAGCGCAGCGAGGAAACCGTGGAGGAAACCCGCCAGGTGAACGAAGCGCTGCAGCGTATTTCCCAGGCCGTGAACACGATTACCGATATGAACACCCAGATTGCCAGTGCTGCGGAAGAGCAGACCAGCGTGTCGGAAACCATCAACCAGAATGTCCACGAAATCGTGGCAATCTCGGAACAGACTGCCCAGGGAACCCGTCGCGCCGGCGAAGCGACCCAGCGCCTCAAGGCACTGGCCGGTGAGTTGACCGACCAGGTCAGCCGCTACCGGGTCTGAGCAGAGTTACCTATCCAGTCGAAGGAAAAGGCGCAGTCACGCAAGTGACCTGCGCCTTTTTTTTGCCTGGATCAGGGCGCGATCTTCTTTTTCAGGGCTTTGGTCAGCGGCCTTGGCAGGCTCGGCAGCGACTTCAGCAGCCAGGGCAGCACCTTTCTTTTTACGCCATTCAGGGATTCCGGTACCACCGCTTCAATCAGGTGCGGGCCGGGGTTGTGTTTGGCGTATTCCATGGCTTTGATCAGCTCTTCCGCCGTGGTTACCCGGGTGCCGTGCACGCCCATGCTCTGGGCCAGCAACGCGTAGTTGGTGACCGGGCCACTGATGTCGAGCTGTGATTTCGCCTTGGCACCGGCTTCTTCTGCGCCAACCCGTTCCAGTTCTACGTTCAGGATCGAGTAGGAGGCGTTGTTGAAGATGATGGTGATCACGTTCAGGTTTTCCCTCGCCATGGTCCACAGGGCCTGGTTGGTATACATGGCGGTGCCGTCACCGATCAGTGCGTAAACCTGGCGATCCGGACAGGCGATGGCTGCGCCGACGGCGTTGGGCATGCCTTGCCCGATGGCCCCGCCGGTGAGGGTGATCAGGTCGTGCCGTGGTGAGCCTGCGGTCATGGCGTTCAGCATCAGGCCGGAGGTGATGGCTTCATCCACGATAATGCTGTTCTCGGGCATCAGTTCGCCCACCGCCCGGCAAACTTTTTCGGCGGTGAGTTTACCTTTGGGCAGGCCGGGGCGGCCGGGCGCCTGCAGCTTGGGTTGGGCATTGCTGGCACCGAGAGTATCGGCCAGCTTTTTCAGGCTGGTGGTGGCATCCTGCTCCGGTGTGCTCAGAGTGTGAGCCGTGCAGTTGTCTGGCACCAGGTAGCTTTGTTTGCCCGGATAGGCGAAGAAGGATACCGGGGCCTTGGCATCCACCAGAATCAGGTGGTCAAACTCGGAGAGCTGCAGGGTAGCCAGTTCCGCCAGGTAAGCGATCCGCTCCACCGGCGGCAGGCCGGCGCCCCGTTCAATGCGGGTTGGGAAGGTTTCGGCAAACAGGGTGACACCGTTGTGAGCGGCAATGCGTGCCGCCTCCAGCAGAGCGGGCTCACGCAAGGCGCGGCCACCCAGCAGCAGGGCGGTTTTCCTACCGCTCTTAATGGCTTCTGCGGCCGCTTTAACAGCGCTATCTTCAGCTGCAGGCGCTTGCGGTTGAGTGGGTGCGGCACAAGGCTTGCCGCCTTCGCCCCAGGACACATCCGCTGGCAGAATCAGAGTGGCTACCTGCCCTGGCAGGCCCCGGGCGGCGGTGATGGCTTCGGCGGCATCCTGGCAAAGGGCTTCTGTGCTTTGTGACGTGCGCACAAAACTGGGGGAGATGTTGCGAGCGACCGTTTCGATGTCAGACTGCAACTGGGCGTCGTATTTCACATGGTAGGTGGCATGGTCGCCAACAATGTTGACCACCGGTACCTTACCCTTGCGTGCATTGTGCAGATTGGCCAGGCCATTACCCAGGCCACAGCCCAGGTGCAGCAGGGTAGCAGCGGGTTTGTCCGCCATCCGGGCGTAGCCGTCGGCGGCACCGGTGGCGACGCCTTCAAACAGGGCCAGTACCGCCCGCATTCCGGGTTCGCTGTCCAGGGCGGCGACGAAATGCATTTCGCTGGTGCCTGGGTTGGTAAAACAGACTTCAACACCCGAATCCACCAGGGTTTTCATGAGTGCCTGAGCGCCGTTGGTCATTGTTGTTCTCCAGCTTGGGTCAATTCGTTTGTATTGGTCCGGTCGAGATGGGTCTCGTTGATATCGGCAATTCTGGTGACACCGGTCAGGGTCATGGCCAGTTTCAGTTCCTGCTGCCAGGTGTTCAGGAGTCGGGTTAATCCAGCCTGACCTTCTGCCGCCAGGGCCCACGCCCAGGGGCGACCAATCATCACGCCGTTGGCTCCCAGGGCAAGGGCGCGGAAAACGTCTACGCCGTTGCGGATGCCGCCATCCACCAGGATCTCGGTGTCGTTGCCGACGGCGGCCACGATGTCCGGGAGTTTGCGGGCGGTGGCGGCCACACCATCTAACTGACGACCGCCGTGATTGGAGACCACGATGCCATCGGCACCGACGTTGACGGCTGCTTTGGCATCATCCACTTCCAGTATGCCTTTCAGGATCAGTTTCCCTGGCCAGCGTTCCCGCAGCCATTCGATGGCCTGCCAGGTGACGGAGGCATCGAACTGGGTATCGACCCACTGCTTGAAGGAGTCCAGGTTACTGGCCTCTGGCACTGCGTCGCTCAGGTTGCCAAAGGTCAGGGGTTTACCTTTTATCGCTACCTGCCATAGCCACCCGGGCCTGGATAGCAGTTGCTGCGCTTTGAGCGCAACAGAACGGGCGCCGGCGCTGTTCAGGCCGTTACGGGTGTCCCGATGCCGGGGGCCGGGCAGGGGCAGGTCGATGGTAAAGATCAGCGTCTGGCAGCCGGAATCCCAGGCTTTTTTCAGCAGGTTTTCTACGTAGCCCCGGTCGCGAATCATGTACAACTGGAACCAGAACGGCGCCGTGGCGGCTGCTTTCACTTCTGCCAACGGGCATATGCCAACGGTGGAGAGGGTGAAAGGCAACTCGGCCGCATTGGCGGCTTTTACTGCCTGGGCTTCTCCCCGTTGTGCCATCATTCCGGCCAGCCCCAGAGGCGCCAGGGCGACAGGCATGCTGCAGGATTGCCCGGCCAACTCGGTGCGGGTGTCCACGTTATCGACATCAATCAGCACACGTTGGCGCAGGGCGATATCCTGCCAGCCGCGGACATTGGCCCGCAGGGTGTGTTCTTCGGTGGCGCCGCCGTCCAGGTAATCTGCCAGAAACCGGGGCAGTTTACGGCGAGCGAGTTGCTGGTAATCGGCGGCGGTGGCCGGATAACTCAGGGGCATGGTCTCAGTTTCCCTTGATGATGGAGCGGGCGGCAGCCCGCGCCGTCAGAATGCAACCGGGCAGGAAGGTGCCTTCGAGTGACCGTTTGCCATTGCTGCCACCGCCGCCAAAGCCGGCCGCTTCGCCGACACAGTACAGGCCGCGGATGGGTTGCCCGCTGGCATCCATTACCCGGCTTTGCAGGTCGGTGCGCAGGCCACCCAGGCTCTTGCGGGTAGTCAGTTGCATGTGAATGGCGATATACGGCCCGGCGCCTGGTTTCTGCAGAGGCGCCGGTTTGCAGGTGCGCAGCCGGTCCGGCCCCCACTGGCGGGCGTGGCGGATCATGCGGATTTGGGCATCGTTGTTCAGTTGATCGCCCTTGCTGAAATTGGCATCGAAAGCATCGGCGGTGGCTTTCAGAGTGGCAGCGTCAATGTCCAGAGAGCAGGTTAGGGCGTTCATTTTCTTCGCCAGCCCTTCCAGGGTGTCATCCACCAGGAAGTGGCGGCTTTCGTGCTGCATCTGATTCACCAGCGGTTTGTTGCCCAGCAGCAGTTCTTTCAGGAACAGCGGGAATTGTTTGTCCCGGATTCTGGCATTGTGTTCAGCGCCGGAGATGGCAAATTCTTTCAGTGCGATACGCCGGTTCAGCAGGTGCCAGGTCCAGGGTTTTTCCTGTTCGGCTACCCGTTGGCACAGCCAGTGAGTATCAAAGCCGGTCACCAGGGGCTCCGGCCCTATACGCTCGCCCCGGTGGTTCAACCAGAGTGCGGATTTACACGGTATGGTAGACAGACCGTGGCCCGGGAAATGCGGATAGGGATGGGGAAAGCCGGCGGCATAGTTCCACATTTCGCCTGCGTGGGTGATGCGCGCGCCCAGGTGGTCTTTGGCCCAGTGGTGCAGTTTGCCATCGGCAAACGGGTGGGCACCGTTGAGAATGGTGTCCGGTTGCGGACGATGTCTGGGCCAGTTGGTACGGCACTCGGCGTGGCTGCCGTTGATACCGCCCATAGCCAGCACCACGTTCGGAGCCTCAAACCGCATTTCTTCGCCGGTTTCCTCGTTGATGGCAACGGCGCCGCAGACCTCACCGGCCTGATGGTCGACTGCGGTAATTCGGTGCCGGTGATGAATGGCCAGTCTGCCACTGGTGTTGGCTTCGTGCAGGGCATTGACCATGCAGCGCACCAGTTCCCGGGAGGTGCCCCAGGTGATGTGGTACCGGGGCACGCTGTTGCCATCGCCAAACCGGCCTCGCTCCACCCAGTTCACCGCCGGCATGAATTTGATGCCTTCGTCAGCGAGCCAGTCGTGCACCTCGGTACGGGAATGCTCAACGTAATAGCGGGCCCACTGCACAGGCCACTCATCGTTTGGGTCCAGTTCGCCGAAGCGCAGCCAGTCGTTCAGCGCCAGTTCCGGCGAATCGGCGATTCTCATGCGCCGCTGCAGCGGCGTGTCAATCAGCATCATGCCGCCAAAGGCCCACAGCGCCAGACCTCCGAAGCGTTCGGGGCTGTCACGATCAACAATGGTTACGGACTTGCCAGCCCGCAGTGCTTCCAGGGCGGTGACAATACCTGCCAGGCCGCCGCCGGCAATCAAAAGGTCTGAGCTAACAGGTTTCACCATGGTGCGCTTCCGGATTGTATTTTTGGTTTTGTTGTTACAGACCATATAACGCTATGATCGGTTCTGAATTGACTTTAGAGGCCATAATAATTGACATTAGAAGCCACCGTATCCATGGGCTGGGTCAATACCGTGATCGATGCCGCGCAGCGTTTGGGCGTTGCCGAGAACCTGCTGCTGGAAACTGCCGGTCTGCCGGCCGGGGCCCTGTCTCTCGAACGATGGCCCATCGACTTCATTACCCGTCTCTGGCATGCCGCTGAGCAGTGCACGCGGGATCCGGGGTTTGGTCTGAAAGTTGGTACTGGCGTGCGACCAGCCAGTATTGATGCGGTCAGTTTCGCCATGCAGAGCGCCGCCACCCTGCGCGAAGCCATCACCCTGGTCCAGAAATACCAGCGGCTGATCTCTGATGGCGGTCGCTTCCAGATGATACCGGGTAGCAGGGGCACCTGGATTGTCTACCACCCCCGGCAGGGGCGTCTGGCGTTCAGTCCGCATCAGATTGAAGCCGTGCTGTCGGCCGTGGTCAGCCTGACCGACTGGATTGCCGGTTCTGCGGTTGGGCCTGTGCGAGTGCAATTCAGTCAGGCCCGTCTGGGGCCACTGTCAGGGTACCGGGAGGTGTTTGGTTGCCCGGTGGAGTTCGAGCAGGCGTTCAGTGGTTTGCTGGTGGGTAATGAGGTGCTGGACAGGCCTTTACCACAGGCAGATCCGGCCCTTGCCCGTGTACATGAACAGTACAATGCAGGGCGGCTGGCGGCGCTGGAAAAGGGCGCTGTGTCGGCAGAGGATCTGCGACAATGGCTGGTCGCCCGGATGGGGCCAAACCTTCCACGACGGGCAGAAGCGGCCAGGATGTTGGGGCTCAGCGAACGTACGTTGGCCCGTCGGCTGGAGGCACAGGGCTATACGTTCAACAGCTTGTTGGACGAGGTGCGCCGGGAGCTCGCCCTGGCGGCGGTGCGGGAATCGGGGTTGTCCCTGGCAGAGATCGCTTTATCGCTCGGATTTGCAGAGGCCAGTACCTTTTACCGGGCATTCCATCGCTGGACTGGCATGCCCCCGGCTCGCTGGCGCAAACAGGGGGCGCACTGAAACCTACAGATTGGCTTCGGCAAACTCTGCCAGTACCGAACGGGGCACGCCTTGCAGATGGATGTGACCGCCGTGGCGGAAGCCCTTGAAGCGCTCAGTCATGTAGGTCAGGCCGGAACTCAGGGGGCTCAGATAGGGGGTGTCTATCTGCGCCAGGTTGCCCAGGCAGATCACCTTGGAGCCGTTACCGGCCCGGGTGATGATGGTCTTGATCTGGTGCGGGGTCAGGTTCTGTGATTCATCGATGATGATGAGGCTGTGCTGGAAGCTGCGGCCCCGGATGTAGTTCATGGATTTGAAGTGCAGAGGCACTTTGCTGAGGATGTAGTCGACACTGGCGGTCATGTTCTCATCGTCTTCGTGCAAAGCTTCCAGGTTGTCCACGATCGCACCCAGCCAGGGTTCCATTTTCTCGGCTTCGGTGCCGGGCAGGAAACCGATATCCTCGTCCAGGCCCTGGGTGGACCGGGTCGCGATGATGCGTTTGTAGAGTTTGCTGGCCACGGTCATTTCAATACAGGCGGCCAGGGCCAGAATGGTTTTACCGGAACCCGCCGAGCCGGTCAGGTTCACCAGGTGGATGTCGGGGTCCAGTAACAGGTTCAGGGCCATGGCCTGATAGATATCCCTGGGCACCAGGCCCCAGACTTCTTCATTCATCAGATCATGCTGGTGCAGATCCTTGAGCACCAGTTGGTCCTCGGAGATATCAACTACCTTGCCGATGAAGCCCTGCTCGTCAATCACGAACTCGTTGATGTTCAGTTTCGCCAGTTCCCCTTCGCGTTTGAGCAGGTGTTCCGTCACTCCCTCCCGCTGTATGGTTTCCACCTTGGCGATACCGTCCCAGAACGAGTTCGGGAACTCCTTGTAGCCCTTGGGCAGCAGGTCAATGTCGTCAAGTAGCTGGTCGTTGTGGTAGTCCTGGGCTTCGACACCAAAGCCGCGGGCCTTTAACCGCATGTTGATGTCTTTACTGACCAGGATGATATCCCGGGACTTGTGGCGTGCCTGCAGGGCGGCGAGGGTGTTGATGATCTTGTTGTCGTTCAGGTGCTCCGGCAGTGAGTGATTGCCGGCACCTTCGGTGCTCATGATGATTGAGAGGGTGCCCAGTGGGTCCGCTTTCTTGCCGCGCAGAATAGGCACGCCTTTCTCGATGTCCTTGGGGCTGGCATCACCCAGCAGTTTGTCGATGTTTCGAATGGCCTGGCGGCAGTCGGCGGCAACCGTCTGTTTGCCGGATTTCAGGCTGTCGAGTTCTTCGAGGACGGTCATCGGAATGATGACATCATGTTCTTCAAAGTTCAGGAGGGCATTCGGGTCGTGAATCAGGACGTTGGTGTCGAGGACATACATTTTCCGGCGAGCTTGCGGTGCTCTTGGCATAGGGGGCGCTACCTCTCTGGTGGCTCAGTCGGTCTCGGCGCAGCGTTGCGTCAGGTCTCTGTCGGAGATCAGTTTCAGCATGTCATAAGTGGTTATGATACCGGTGATTTTTGAATCCCGGGTGACAAAGATCCGGTGCAGGTGCTCTCGCATCATGATATTGGCAATGTCTCGCACTGGCGTGTCTTCGTCAACCGACAAAACAATGGGCGTCATGATGTCCCGGACCTCAACCGGAACCTTGCCCATCTCTTCGAAGATGACCATACGCAGACGCCGGGCCTCTTCCTGCTCCTCTTCGGTCAGCCTGGGCTGATCGCCGGAACGGGAGGCATTCCAACGGAATTCGGTAATGTCCTTGAGGGTGGCTATGCCGATGACGTCGCCGTTGTCGTCGGTAACCGGGCTGCCGGTGATTTCGTTGTCGGTGAGGAACCTGGCGAGGCGATCCATAGTCCAGTTGTGGGGGACAGCCTTGATGGTCGGGGTCATGATCTCATGGGCGAGAACACTCATGTGCGGGCATCTTCCGTTTGCTGTGCTTTTGATGAAGCTTAGCCGTTCCGTGGCCTGCCGTCACCCCTGCATTGTGGGTCGGGTTAACGGGCTTCCGGGCTTACGCCCTGCAATGTGCCGTCTTCGCCCCATTGCAACTGGTAACCCTGATAGCGATCCTGTTTGGCGACGGCTTCCAGTGCGAGGATGGATTTGACCGGTATATCGACAATCAGGCTATTGACCAGCCATCCGGGCAATGCGCCGTTGGGTTCGGTGTGCTGCACCCAGACCATTCGGGTTCGGTCGCCCTCCGGGGTAAACCGGTAGAGTGTGTCGGAGCGGTCCACCCGCACGCGACTGTTGAACTCGGCCCGCATGTTGGGAGTGGCGTTGAGGTCCATGATAATCTCGCCGGTGGACGCGTCGCCGCGGGTACGGATGCGCAGTACATAATCACGGTCGGCTACCGGCCACGGCATATCGTTGACCGAATAGGCATAGCGATCGTGGAAGTCCCCCTGGCCAAAGGCATGGGATTCGGTGCAGTTGTGTACCCATTCCTCACAGGATTCCGGATTGACCATGACGGCCATCAGGTTCTCGATAGGAACGTCCAGTTCCGCTACTGCCTTGAAAGCCTCGAACCCCGAGCCTTCCCGCGCCATGGTGTATATCCGCACATTGTCCACTTCCTTGCGCAGTGACCAGGCCTCGGCATCTTCCGATGGCAACGGGCCGGTTTCACTGGCGGACACAGACAAGGTCATCAACAGGCCCATAATGCCGGAAATCAGGCGGCTAACGCCGTGGGCTCTGGTTGTGGTCATAGGCTAAACTTCCGTTGTAAGAGTGAGCCGAGTCTACCACGGGGCGCAATGGCCCCCGCCTGTGAATGCGGGGGTTTGTGAACCAGGTAGCTTAGTTACACAACGCACACCACGATTGGCCTGATCTGACGAACATTATGACAACACAGAAACTGGTAGATGCCCGCGGACGAATAACGCCAGGGCTGATGGAGCATCCTGTCGACACCATCAACTATCTCGACTACGACCTGCGCACGGTGATGGACAAGCCTCGGACCCGCCTGGCCAGACACTGGCGTTTCAACCAGTTCCAGTTTGTCAGTGCGATGGCACCGGGCTGGGTGTTTGGCCTGGCTATTGTGGATCTGAACCTGGTGGGTAATGGCTTTTTCTATCTGTTCGATTTCGAGAGCGGACAGATGTTCGAGCATTCGTTTTTGCAGCCTCTGGCCAGGAACACGAACATAGAGCCCTATCCTGAACGCGGTCACGCCCGGTTCCGCAAAGGCGACTTGAGCATGGCCATTGAACCGGCCACCGGCGGTCGGAATGTGAGAGTGAGCGGACCCGGTAATATCCGGGTGGATCTTGAGTTGCGGGACACCGAACAACCCTTGCGGCTGGTGTCGCCGGCCGGATACAACGGCTGGGTGTTCACCCGGAAATCGGCCGGGCTGACGGTGGACGGTGAAGTGCGCCTGGGCGATGTGGTCTGGCGTTGCGATGAGTCTACCCGTGGGTCCATCGACTGGAGCTGCGGCTTCATGCGCCGGGAGACTGCCTGGAACTGGGCCAGTCTGGCTGGGGTTGCCGACAATGGTGTTTCAGTGGGGCTGAACCTGGCCGCTGGTGTGAACGAGACCGGGATGACCGAGAACGCGCTCTGGCTCGACGGACGTCGCATTCTGCTGGGGCCGGCCCGATTCGAGTTTGATCGCTATCAGCCCGGGGCAGACTGGCGGGTCACCACCGACGATGGCCGCGTTGACCTCCGTTTCGTGCCCGCTGGCGCGCGCCGGGAAAAGCTCAACGCCTGGGTTATTGCCTCCAATTTCCGTCAGTTTGTGGGCACTTTCCAGGGTACGGTTGCGGATGAAAGCGGCAAAAAAATCCCCGTAAACGGGTTACGGGGATTGATGGAAGATCACTTTGCCCGGTGGTAAACCGGGCGTAGCCATCACTTTTCGGGCAGGGTGACGTTCAATTCCAGCACGGAGCAGTGGTCATTGCGATCCACCTCCACCTGTACCATGTCGTCGCTGATCTGAACGTACTTGCGGATCACCTGCAACAGCTCCTGCTGCAGCTGGGGCAGGTAGTCCGGCTGTTCACGCTGGCCCCGCTCATGGGCCACGATAATCTGCAGTCGCTCCTTGGCGACACTGGCCGTACTGTTTTTCTTGCTTCTGAAGTAATCGAAAAAACTCATCCCTTAGCCCCCTTTGAACATCCGTGAGAAGAAGCCTTTTTTCTGGGACGTCATGAAACGGTGTTCCCGTTCCTCGCCCAGCAGCCTCGCAACGGCATCTTCATAGGCCTGGCCGGCATCGCTTTGCTCCTCCAGAATGACCGGCAGGCCCTGGTTGGAGGCATTCAGTACGATCTGGCTCTCGGGAATCACGCCAAGCAAGGGAATGGCCAGGATTTCCTCAACATCCTGTACCGACAGCATCTCGCCTTTTTCTACCCGGTCCGGGTTGTAGCGGGTCAGTAGCAGGTGTTCCTTGACTGGGTCCTGCCCCATTTCCGCTCGCCGGGATTTGCTCTGCAGTATGCCCAGGATGCGGTCTGAATCCCGTACCGATGAGACTTCCGGGTTGGTTACGACAATCGCCTCGTCGGCATAGTAGAGCGCCATCAGGGCGCCATGTTCGATGCCGGCCGGGGAGTCGCACACGATGTAGTCGAAGGTTTCGGACAGTTCGTTGATGACCTTCTCCACACCATCTTTGGTGAGAGCTTCCTTCTCGCGGGTCTGGGAGGCAGGCAGGATGTAGAGCGTTTCTACCCGCTTGTCCTTGATCAGGGCCTGGTTGAGAGTCGCTTCGCCCTGAATGACGTTAACGAAGTCGTACACCACCCGGCGTTCGCAGTTCATGATCAGGTCCAGGTTGCGCAGACCCACGTCGAAATCAATCACGACGGTCTTGTGGCCACGCTTTGCCAGACCAGTGCTGATGGAGGCGCTGGTGGTGGTTTTGCCCACGCCGCCTTTTCCTGAGGTAACGACAATGATTCTAGCCAAGGTTCAGTTCCTGTTTCTCGGTGGATTCGTCATGGTTTCAACTGTTGTTATCGGTTGTCACAACATCAGGCCTTGTCCAGTGGCGTCACCACCAGTACATCGTCCCTGAGCTGGATCTGCACAGCGCTTTTCCAGCCAATGTCCTGAAGATCTTCGGAGATTTTATAGTGTCCGGCGATGGACACAAGCTCCGCCTCAAGTGACTGGCAGAACACCCGGGCAGACTCGGCACCGTGAATGCCGGCCAGCGCCCGCCCGCGTAACGGGCCGTATACATGAATATTGCCGGCAGCCAGAACTTCGGCTCCAGCCTGCACCGGCGCAAGGATGATCAGATCGCCTTCCGGCGCGTATACCTGCTGCCCTGATCGAACCGGCTGATTGATGATTTTTGCCGGTGCCGGTTCGTTTGCAGGCTCCGGTGCAGCGGCCGCTTCCGGTTCGGCTTGTGCCGGAGCTTCCTGGGCCGGCTTTTCTTTCAGGCTGCCGCCGGGCAGCAGTGCCAGGGAGGCTCCCCGGGCAAGCCGGCGCTGATCGTCGTTGGCGGCACGTACGCCAATCACATGGATGTTGTGGCGGCGGCAGGTCCCGATCATCCTGAAAAAATCGAGTTCGCTGTCCAGGCCTTCATATTTCTCCAGGCTGATAATCAGCGGGATGTCTTTGAAAAAGCCCGGCGCCTGGCTGATCTTGTCCCGAAGATTGGCTTCAAATTCGTCGTTGTCGAAGTAGTAAAGCTCAAGGGCGGTCAGGGAAACACTGGCACTCTTCAGTTGAAAGCTCTGTTTTGTGTCGGTGGCTGCGGAATCGCTCATGGATGGACCTGTTCTCCGGTGTCTGAGGCATGGGCATCTCCGAGGGCGCGCAGCGGAGGGGCATCGAAACGGATGCCGGACCAGCCCGTGCTGATAAACTGGCGAATGTTACCATGGCTGTCCCCGGCCGGGTCGCCGAGCACCTGCTCGTAGTGTTGGGCGAACAGGCGCAGGGTGTCGGTCTCGCTCAGATTACAGTACTGACCCAGGCCGAAGACCCGGCAGGAGCCAGCGTTTTCGCCAGTCTCGTTGCGAAGCGGGCCGTTGCTGAAACCGGTGGGCCGAAATTCGAAATACTGATTGATCAGTTTCAGGGTGTCGTCGAAATCGGCATGACCGGCCTGCACTGAGGCCAGGTGGATACGAACCGCTTCATTAACATTCATTATTTGTGATCCTGCTTGGGGCCGGTCTGGTAGTTGGCTTTCCATTCTTCGTACGGCATGCCGTAGATTTCTTCCCGGGCGTCCGGATCTGAAATGTCGAACCCCCGCTCTCCCGCTTCGGCCCGATACCATTTGGACAGGCAGTTGCGACAGAAACCCGCCAGATTCATCAGGTCGATGTTCTGGACGTCGTTGTTTTCACGCAGGTGCTGCACCAGGCGCCGGAAGGCGGCGGCTTCGATTTCGGTGCGTTCAGACTCGGGAATCGGGTTACTCATGGGGCCTCGCTGTTGCTTGCCGGGACTATCGGGATTTCCTGACATTCTCGGCATGTTACCGTAAGATACAAGGCTGTATAAACGTACAGATTGTTAACGTGAGCCCGCCCCTATGGCCCAGCGCAAGATCATTCATGTGGACTGCGACTGCTTCTATGCCGCCGTCGAGATGCGTGACGACCCAAGCTTGCGGGATGTTCCGCTGGCAGTGGGTGGCGAGGGCGGCCGTGGTGTGGTGACCACCTGCAACTACCGGGCCCGGGCTTTTGGCGTGCGTTCGGCCATGCCCGGCAGCGAAGCCCGGCGGTTGTGCCCCGGCCTGGTCACGGTACCGCCGGACATGGGCCGTTACCGGGCAGTTTCCCAGCAGGTGATGGCGATACTGCGGGAGATGACCGATCTGGTTGAGCCCTTGTCCCTGGATGAGGCGTTTCTGGATGTGACCGATGTTGACGCGTTCAAGGGCAGTGCCACCTTGATGGCGCGGCACCTGCGGGAGCGGGTGAGCAGGGAAGTCGGCATTACCATTTCCGCCGGCGTGGCCCCCAACAAGTTCCTTGCCAAAATTGCCAGTGACTGGCGCAAGCCCGATGGTCTGTTTGTGATTACGCCGCCGGAGGTGGCCGACTTTGTAAGCGAGCTGCCGGTGGAAAAGCTCTTCGGTGTAGGGCAGGTGACCGCGGCCCGGCTGCACGCCCTGGGTGTGAAAACCTGTGGCGATATGCAGGCGCTGGGTGCCGACGTGTTGATCGAGAAGTTTGGCAAACAGGGCTATCGTTTGTTTGAAATGGCCCATGGCCGGGACAATCGCCCCGTTGTGGTGTCGCGGGTGGCCAAGTCGGTGAGCGTCGAGCGCACCTTTTCCCAGGACCTCCCTGACCGGAGCGCCTGCGATACCGTGATGCCGGCCCTGGTGGCCGACCTCAATCTTCGCCTCTCGCGCAAGGGACAGCACAAGCCGATACACAAGCTGTTCGTGAAAATCCGCTACAGCGATTTTTCCACCCACACACTGGAGCGGGTTCGGGAGTCCGTTACCGAGCCGGCCCTGGTGGATTTCCAGCCACTGCTCGAAGAGCTGATGCCCAAAGACCGCCCGGTTCGCCTGCTGGGAGTGGGAGTCCGGTTCCGCAATGACGATGCTCCGGTCACCCAGTTGCGCCTGTTTGACTGACTTCGGTCCCCGCGGGCATATCCGCCATTTTTTTAGTTTAAAACGGTATGGCTGCCGCTTTGACGTGACAGTGTGTCACCTCTAGCTTTTAGGTGACGCTATCCTGCTGTAAGCGTTGCGGGCCACGCCCGCCCCGAAACAACAATCGCAGGAGAACAAGAATGAACAAAGCTGGCTGTTGTGGCCCCTGGCGCTCCGGTGCGCTGGCGGGCTTGTTGTTATTGTTGCTGTCGGCTCCGGTATCGGCGGAGCTGGGGGATTATGGATTCTGGCGAACCCTGGGTAACCTGGCGTCGCCGCCCGGTGCCGATAATCCGGTGACATCGGATCAGCGCCAGGGTGCCTACCCTTTGTTGGCCAATCCCGATGGCTACGAGAATTTCTCGGCGGGGGCCTACTACCAGTGGCAGACCATCGCACTGGCGCCGGAAACCGGCGCTGTATGCGGTAACGGTTCGGAGTACAAGTTCTTCGTGAACCGGGTGCCGAACACTTCCAATACCGTGGTTTATTTTGAAGGTGGCGGTGCCTGCTGGGATTACGAGAGTTGCAGTGGCCAGACCGGGATCCGGGGAGCTCGTAATCCCGATGGTATCCCGGATGATTACATGTCTCTGTTGAATCCCGGCGCCAGCCTGGTGAGCCCGTTTGTGGTTCGTCTGCATCCCTGGACCCGGGTAAAAACCCAGAACTGGAACATGGTCTACGTACCCTACTGTACGGGGGATATCTATTCCGGTGACCGGGTGGCGGTGTATGAAGATCCTGAAGGCGAGGTGGAACCTCTGATCTGGCATCACAACGGCCTGAGGAATACCCGGGCGGTGATCAGCTGGCTCAAGGACAACCTGCAACGCCCCGGGCAGATGCTGGCGACCGGTTGCAGTGCTGGTGGCATTGGTGGCCTGACCAACTATCACCCAACCCGGCGGGACATGGCGCCGACTCGAAGTTTCCTGATCAACGATTCAGGCCCTGCCTTCAGTGCGCCGGTTGGCGCCGACCCTCAGCAGTATCCTTCGGTGCTGCTACAGAGCTTCATCAGGCAATCCTGGGGGCTGGACCAGCCGGGCGGCCCGCTGGCTTACCTGAAGTCCGGTTTGCCGGCACTGAACCTGAATGACCTCGGCAGCCTGTATCCTGCGCTGGCGACGGCGCTGCCACAGGACCGTATGGGGCATACGCATTTCTGGCGGGACCTGAACTACTCCTCCTATTCCTATGAGCGCTTCTTCCCGGAGATCGAGAATGCGCCGGATCAGGCCACCAAGGAGGCTTTGCTGCATCAGAAGTGGGCCGTGGATACCGAACGGTTGACGCAGACGCTGGCCGGGCTGGATAACTTCGGCTATTACCTGCCCATGTTTCGGGACGTGAATGAAAGTCACTGCACGTCCATTATCGAGTTCGCCAATTCGGATATTCAGGAGTTGGGCCTGGAACTGGGGGATTTCGTCAATAACGTGATGAATGGCAGCGGTGCGGTGATGCAGGCCTCGGAGACCGATACGGTGGCCGATTACAACAAACCGTTCAACCTGTTGTACTGGTCGCTGGATCAGTTGCTCTGATTATTGCCGGCGGACCGGCCCATGGCCTCTACCCGAGCTTCCTGAAGGCGCTCACGCAGGTATTGGTCCCGGGTCAGTCCGCCGGGAATATCATCCATGGCCATCACTTCTTCCACAATTGCCTTTTCCCGGGCCTTGTAGCGTTCGAAGTCCGGCCTGGGTTCCTCCAGCCAGGCCTGCAGTCTGGCTCCGGATTCAGCCCGGTACCGGTCCATGAGTTGCTGTGCGGCGGCTTTTGCTGCCTCCTCATCCGGCTCCAGAATCTGGATCATCGCCAGTTGAATCAACGCGGCTTCCGGAGCACTCACCTGCACAGATCCTTCGTATTCGTTCATACGCTCTTGCAGGGCATCGGCCTGGGCCCGGCGCTTCTGTTCGGGGAGAGATGGGGCGTTGGCAAAGAAATCGTGCAGGTCATCTTCAAATTCAAGCCGCTGGGCGTAAGCCTTGACCTTGGGGTTGTCCAGCAGTGCCTGTTGTTCAGGTGTCAGGGTATCGGAAGAGGGCGGGGGTGCCTCGTCCGGATCTGAAGCGGTATCCGGAGCGTTTCCGGCTGGTGGTAACTCGGGTGGCGGGGTATTGGTCGGCCACAGGAGCGCCAGCGCCAGAATAATTGCGGCCCCGGTGACCAGCAGGATCTTTGTGTTCATGACTCACTCCGGCAGGATTCTCCGGAATCAGTGTAGACCAGAATGCGGCAACTGCCTGGGTTGGGCTCAGCTGGCCAGCCACTGCATAGAGGCCCATCCCATGGTGCCACCAATCAAGGCGCCGGCCAGGACATCGCTGGGGTAGTGGAGCCCGAGAATGACCCGGGATGCCGCCACTGACAAGGTGAACGGAAGCACACACCAGGCCAGGGCCGGGAGCGCAACGAACAGCATGGCCTGAAAACACACCGCGTGCAGGGTGTGGCCGGACGGAAAGCTGTACCGGTCCAGTGGCGGCGTTGCACAGTTGATAACCGGAAACGAAATAAAAGGCCGCTCGCGAATCAGCCAGCGTTTGAGGGCCTTGTAGGTTAGCGTGCAGGTGAGCCCGGTAAGCGCCATTTGAAGTGCCAGGGCCGGGCCAGAGTCCCCGGCGTAGAAAGGCAGTGAGAGAATCAGTGCGTACCAGAACCAACCGTCGCCAAGTCGGCTGACGACTCGGAAATACCCCAGAATCGGCCGGAACCGTACGCTGCGATTAATGGCCTGGCAGACCGCGAATTCTCGCTGGTCTGCCAACTCAAAGAAGCGAGATGCCTTGCTTGTTAATGCCATGGTATCGGGCCTGTGCAGTTTGGTTTAAAACCAGCTGTTCAAACTGGTCGATCTGGCTGCTCCAATTCAATTCAAGAGCGTCCAGGCGAGCCTGGGCGCGGACTCGGTTCAACAGTGAGGGCTGGTCGGCCAGTCTCAGGGCGTGATTTACGAAGGCTTCGTCGTCTGTCAGTTCAGCCTTCATGCCGTTTTCGTCATGTCGGATATGTTCTGCGGCTGCAGCATCGTCGAAGGCGACGATGCCCAGTCCGCTGGCCATGGCTTCCAGCACCACGTTGCCGAAGGTGTCGGTTTTACTGGGAAACAGGAACAGGTCACCGGAGGCATAGTGCCGGGCCAGATCTTCGCCCCGTCGTGTGCCACAGAATATGTAGTCCGGGTGCCGGTCTTCCAGGGAGCGGCGCATGGGGCCATCCCCTACCAGCACGAAGCGGGCATTAGGATGCAGGCCGCGGATACGCTCGAAGCAGGCAACAGCCATGCGCAGGTTTTTTTCCGCAGCCAGGCGCCCGACATAGAGTACGGCACGTTCGTTGTCGTGCAGCCCCCATTGCCGACGCAGGGATTGGTCGCGTTTGTGGGGGGTGAAGCGCTGGCAATCCACGCCCCGGCTCCAGAGGCCGGTGCAGGTGATCCCCATGTCCCGGGTCACCCGCTGCATGCGACCGGTAGGCACCAGGGTGATGGCTGTTCTGTTATGGAACCAGCGACCGTAGGCACACAGTAACCGTTCGAGCAGGCCCGCTCCGTAATAGCGAGAGTACTGATGGAAGTTGGTATGGAACCCGGAACTGACAGGCAGGGCGAGGCTGCGAGCCGCGTTCACGGCCGCCACGCCGAGTGGCCCCTGGGTTGCCACATAGATGCCGTCGGGCCGCTGTTTCTGCCAGAGCTTTTTCAGGCTGGAGGGGCGGGCGGTACCGAAGCGCAGATCTGCGTAGCCGGGAAGAGGCAAGCCATTAACCACCAGTTCGGTGGAAAACAACCCGCTCCCGGTACTCTCAAACAGTCCTTTCTGTTCGTGGGGCTGCCGGGGGCGCACCACGGTTACATGGTGGCCCCGTTGCATCAGCCCCTGACACAGGTGCCGCATGGTGTTGGCAACACCATTGATTTCCGGCGGAAACGTCTCGGAAACAATGGTAATGTGTTGCGGTCGCCGTTCGGTCAACTGGGCTTCGGTCACGGGGGTTCCTGAAGGTTCTGCTGTCATGCCTTTACTATGGAAAGACGCCATGACAGAAATGCGACAACTCCGTGACATTCCGTTTACGTGTTTATACCCCGTCTCTTATCGACCTATTGCAAGGAGATTCCATGCAAACGCGAAAACTTGGCTTTACAGATATCGAGGTCAGCCTGATCTGCCTGGGAACCATGACCTGGGGCGAGCAGAACAGCGAGCAGGAAGCCTTTCAGCAGCTCGACTATGCCATGGAGCAGGGCATCAATTTCATCGACGCCGCTGAAATGTATCCAGTGCCACCCAGGGCAGAAACCCAGGGTCTGACCGAGCAGTATCTGGGCAACTGGCTGGCCCGCCGTGGCCAGCGTGATGATCTGGTGATCGCCAGCAAGGTGGCCGGGCCGGGTAATGGTCTCGGGTATTTGCGCGGGGGGCCGAGGCTGACCCGGGAGCATATCCGCTCTGCCTGTGAGGGCAGCCTTAAGCGCCTGCAGACGGATTACATCGATCTTTATCAGGTGCACTGGCCGGACCGGAGCGCCAATTTTTTTGGCAAGCTTGGTTATGACCGCAATCCCGATGAGCAGATGACGCCCATTGAGGAAACACTGGAAGCGCTGGATGAACTGGTGCGTGAAGGAAAGGTCAGACACATCGGGCTTTCCAACGAGACACCGTGGGGCACGATGCAGTACCTGCGCCTGGCGGAGCAGCGTGGCTGGCCCCGGGTGGTCTCTATCCAGAACCCCTACAACCTGTTGAACCGTTCCTTTGAAGCAGGCCTGGCGGAGTTCGCCCATCGTGAAGGCACCGGCCTGCTGGCCTATTCACCACTGGCCTTTGGCATGCTGACCGGCAAATACCTGGGGGGAAAATGGCCGGAAAAGGCCCGGCTGACTCTGTACGAGCGGTTCAGTCGCTATACCAATGACCGGGCGGCGGACGCCACGAGGGCCTATGTTGAGCTGGCTCACCAGCATGGTCTCACGCCGGCCCAACTGGCACTGGCCTGGGTGAACAGTCGGGAGTTCGTAACCAGTAACATCATTGGCGCAACTACCATGGAGCAGCTCAGGGAGAACATCGGGGCAGGCAGTGTGACTCTGAGCCCCGACCTCGTGTCCGCCATCGAGGCGATCCATGCCGAGTTCACCTATCCCTGCCCTTGAAGACTGTATGCATAAGGGCTTGCAGTAGCCAGGTGCGATCCTGCCGCTCCGACCAGCGGCAGGATCGTTACATACTGCAATATAAGTGATCATTTATTGACAAAAAAGCTGGTGCCAGGCGACGGAACGCTGGCGAAATTGTGTGCAAAATCACACCAATCTTCGTCGCAATCATTAGACTTTGGTACTGTGAATTAAATAAAGCCAATGTCGATACCGGATTTCCTGTTGCCATGATTCTTCGCCTGTTCGTCGTCCTTCTAGCCCTGAATAGCGTCGCCTTTGCGATGCGGGCTGACGCTGCGCAGCCCATGTTGTCGGAACCGATGCTTTCCGAGCGCATGATGGCCGAGCGCGACGAAATGACGACGGCGGAGGATGTTTACGAACTTCAGGAATGGATGTCCGGCGATTATGAAGACGACCGCAGCGATGCACTTACCGCTATCGGCTCCCGTCTGCTCAGCCTGAGCCTCAGCCGCTCCCGCACTGCTGAAAAGACCTATGCTTCCGATCCGGCTCAGCCTGACCACGGCATCGCCCTGTTGAACGAAGGTGCCTGCCTGAACCTGCGCTGGAAGTTCTGACCGCTGTTCCTTGGCGTGTCCGCCATCTTTCTCCCGACCTTCCGCTTTGTCAAAATGTCATGACCTGACGCATTGTCAGCTTGAATCTGCCGTGTGATCATCCACCTTAATTGAGATTCTCAAGCGACGAGGAGCCGGTAATGGCAGCAGAGAACGGAGTCTATTGCGACGACGCAGAACGGTGTGTTGATCGGGTGATTGAACGGGTTGGCAAGCGCATTACCCTGGGCTTGCCGCTTGGTCTTGGCAAGCCGGTGAGGTTTGTGAATGCGCTCTATCAGCGTGCCAAGGATGATCCGGACATTGAGCTGCATATTGTGACCGCGCTCTCCCTGTTAGCGCCTGAGGGCAGTTCTTCACTGGAAAAACGTTTCATGGGGCCCTTCGCCAAGCGCCTGTTTGGCGATATTCCGGAACTGGCCTATGCCCGTGATGTCGCCAATAACCGCTTGCCAAGCAATGTCCAGGTGTCTGAATTTTTCTTCAAAGCTGGCAGCTACCTGAACAATCGCAACCAGCAGCGAAACTATGTATGCACCAACTACACCCATGCCGTTCGCGATCTGATGGCGCAGGGTGTGAATGTGGTGGGGCAGATGGTTTCCCCAGGCGAGCCCAATGGCTTTCCGGGCCAGGTGAGCTTTAGCTGTAACCCGGACCTGTCACTCGATATCCTGCCGCTGCTGCGGGAGCGTGAACAGCAGGGCGTACCGGTGGCCATGGTGGCTGAAATCAATCAGTACCTGCCCTGGTTTGGCCATCATGCAGCCGTCGAGGAACAGCAGTTTGATCTTCTCTTCAGTCATCCATCGACAGACTATCCGTTATTCTCGGCTCCTCAGATGGCCATCAGTCCGTCTGATCACCTCATCGGATTCTACGCCAGCTGCCTGTTGAAGGATGGCGGAACCCTTCAGGTTGGCATCGGTTCACTGGGAGCCTCGCTGGTTCACAACGCCATTCTGCGCCACAAGCACAATGATGCCTGGCGCGCAGTTTATGACCACCTGGATGTGGGATCCAGGTTCCCTGTGGTTGACCGCTGCGGCGGTACCGGTACGTTCGAGACCGGCCTGTATGGCTGTAGTGAAATGATGGTGGATGGCTTCCTGTATCTGATGCAGGAGGGCATCCTGAAGCGGGAAGTATTTGATCATGCCGGTTTGCAGACTCTGATCAACCGGGGCGAGATTACCCTGACGCCGTCGCTCGACATGCTGGATGTGCTGGTCCGGGAAGGGCTGATCGACTCGCCATTGCGGGCGCGGGATGTCAACTGGCTGATTCAGTACGGCATTCTGCGGGACACAGTGGAATTCCGTGGCGGACGCCTGCGCCTGAGTGAAGATCACGCTGTAGAAGCAGACCTCAGCCAGGATCAGACCCGTGAGGCGCTGGCGGCCCTGGGTCTTGGTTCAAGGCTCACCGGTGGTATTGCCATGCACGGTGGCTTCTACGTGGGGCCGGAGGCCTTCTACCAGGCTCTGAGAGATCTGTCGCCAGAGCAGCGTGACAAGATCTGCATGACCAGTGTCAATTTCATCAACCACCTTTACGATCACCGTTTCGGAGATCAGAAGCTCAAAGCCGCCCAGCGTTTGCACGGTCGGTTTATCAACTCTGCGATGATGTACACCCTCAGTGGCGCGGCAGTGTCAGATGGGCTGGATGATGGTCGCGTGGTCAGTGGTGTGGGGGGGCAGTACAACTTTGTTTCGATGGCCCATGAGTTGCCCGGGGCGCGCTCCATCCTGGCTCTCAGAGCCACCCGCATGTCGGGTGGGCAGGTAGTGTCCAACATTGTATTCAACTATGCCCATTGCACCATTCCAAGACATCTCAGGGACATTGTGATCACGGAGTACGGCATTGCCGATTTGCGGGGGCGGTCCGACGAAGATGTGTTCCTGGCGCTGATCCGTATTGCCGATTCCCGTTTCCAGGCGGATTTGCTGAAACAGGCCCAGAAGGCGGGCAAGGTCCGTGACGATTTCCGCTTGCCTGCGGACTGGCAGAACAATACGCCGGCGTCGGTTCGCCAGGCTTTGGCTGCATCCGGTAAGGGCGACTGGTTCCCGGCGTTCCCGTTCGGCCGGGATTTCACCGATGAGGAGCTGACCCTGGGGAAAGCCCTTAAAGGACTGAAAGCCGCAACCGCCACTCCCCGTGGTAAACTGGCGACCCTTTGGCAGGCCATCCGGGCTGAAGACGATACTGGCCAGTACGCGGTGCTGCTCGAACGCATGGGGTTGAACAACCCCTCAGGCATTCGGGAGAAGCTGGATCGCAAACTGGTGATACATGGCCTGCAGCAACTTGAACCCGCGACAAAGACAGGAAGCGAAAACAGCTAATGCAAGCCGATAACCCGAACACCCGGCCGGATGTTTTTACCGTCCATTACGTGCTCAAGAACCGCATCGGTGAGCTGGTGGATACGTCTGAAGGCAGCGAGCCTCTGCACTTTATCTACGGCAGCCCCGAGATCATTGCCGGCATTCAGGAGGCGGTGAAAGACCGAAACGTAGGTGATTGCCTGGAAGTGACCGTGCCACCGGAGATGGCCTACGGCGAATACCGCGAGGACCTGGTGCGCAAGGTGCCCCGTTCCCTCTTTGAGGGCGTTGAAAACCTGGATGTGGGCATGAAATTCCAGACTAACTCCGGTGATCAGGCCCAGGTGGTACAGGTGGTGGCGATCGACGGCAACCTGGTCAAAGTGGATGCCAATCACCCTTTGGCCGGTTTCACCCTCTATTTTGATCTGGAAATCGTGGGTCGTCGCGAGGCTACTGAAGACGAGGTAGCTCAGGGTCGCCCGCTGTTCTGAGAGGGCGTTCGGGTACCTGGTCGAACTCGCCCGAGTGAATGCGGGCGAGGCCCTGGCTGATCTGCTGGTGTATGCACCCGGTCAGCTCATTCAGGGATAGATCCGGATCCGGTCCAAGGGGCGGATGCAATATTACGATGATCTGCCCCGGTGGCTGTCGCAGCAGCCTGAACAGATGACAGTGGAAACTGTCATCGCCCACAAAGGGCGCCAGTGAGTCAGGGCGCCGTTCTCGCCGATAACCGATGGACACTGGCTGTATGGCCGTGTTGCTGTCCCGGGCGGCGCTCATCAACAGTCCGTGCATGGGTAATACGGCTACCCCGGTGCTGGTGGTTCCCTCTGGATAGACCATCACCGATTCTCCAGCCTGCAGGCATTGCGCGATACTGGCTTTGATAGCTCTGGCCTGACCGCCGCCACGTTTGATGAACAGCGTGCCGGCCTGCCGGGCCAGCCAGCCGATCACCGGCCATTGACCTACTTCCGCTTTTGACAGAAACCGCATGGGCGTGATGCTGCCAAGAACCGGGATGTCTGACCAGCTGATGTGGTTGGCGACAAACAGGGCGTTTTCCGGGCAGGGCTGGCCATAAACCTGAACCTGCCAGCCCAGGCACTGACATGCCTTCCGAAAACAGATTGTGGCCCAGGGATTCCTGTCCACCGGTCTGGTCCTGGCCAGATCGGAGATCCGGAGCAAAGCCGCCAGCGCGCAGGCTCCGACAAGGAAGCCTGCAAACATTGCTAAGCGAAAGCTCAGTCGAAGCCAGCTCATCGGCAATCCTCCGAATCAGGCGGGGCGACGCAGGAAGTGCCGGCTGTAGCGGCCGGCCAGGTTACTGACCTCCAGCAGCACCAGCATGTCGGCACAGCGGAATTCAGGATCCCAGCAAGGCTCGCCACAGACCCTTGCGCCCAGGCGCATGTACGCCTTGATCAGGGGCGGTATGTCCACAGAGCGTTCTGATTCCGGATGGGCAAGATGTGGCAGTTGGCGCTTTGGCGTTACCCGGCAATGCGGCTCAGACAGATGCTGTTGTTGCAGAAGCCGGGCCACATGCCAGGCTTTCGCCCCGCCGTCGGCCATGCTGATACTGGCGCAGCCGATCAGATGGGTAACGTTGCGCTGCACCAGGTACTCCGCCACCGCTGACCACAGCAGCGTGATGGTGCCGCCATTGCGGTAGTCCGGGTGCACGCAGGTGCGGCCGAGTTCAGCCAGTGTTCCGGGCAGGGCTCCCAGAGCCGCGAGATCAAACTCGCCTCGGGAGTAGAAGCCGCCAACGGAAGCCGTATCGTCCTGGTGAAGTATGCGGGTGGTGGCCACCAGTTCACCGGTGTCTGCGTCGGTGACGATCAGGTGATCGCATGCCGCATCGTAGGCATCGGCATCAATACCCGGGATTGTGGCGCCGAGATCGCTGCCATACTCCTCGGAGAATACCCGGTAACGCAGGCGCTGCGCCGCTTCTATGAGCTCCGGGTCACGGGTCAGTTCGGTGCTCAGGTTACGGCCCCGGCGGGGTTGAAGGCTCGCGGTGGTTGCAGTCATGGCTTGGCCTCTGTGTTTCTGTTTCAGGTCAAGGCTATGAAGCGGGTATGACAGATGGGTGACGCCGGGGTGACGTCTCTGTGACAGTGCGAGACCGTTTTCAGGAAAACGGATATGTGTCACAGGCTGTAACCCTTTGGCGGTTCCATGTATATTTCTGAATAGCATGTATAATTGCTGTAACTGAACGTTGCCTGTATCGTCGGGTGTACAACCCTGAAACCGGAATAAAATAATCAGAGATGGATGGCGTGGAACAAACAAACGAGAGTTGGCGAATCCTGATCGTAGAGGACGATGAGCGGCTTGCGGATCTGACCCGCGAGTACCTTGAGAACAATGGCCTGACAGTGTCGTTGGAAACCCACGGGGGAGCCGCTGTTGAGCGGATCCGCAACGAGCAGCCTGATCTTGTGGTTCTGGATCTGATGCTGCCTGGCGAAGATGGTTTGTCCATCTGCCGGCGGGTACGGCCGTTCTTCAATGGCCCCATTATTATGCTCACCGCCCGGACAGACGACCTGGACCAGGTCCTGGGCCTGGAAATGGGCGCGGATGACTACATTGGCAAACCGGTCCAACCGCGCGTTCTGCTCGCCCGCATCCGTGCCATGCTGCGCCGGGTAGAAACCTCGCCCGTTAGCGGGCAGGAGACGTCCGGGGAGGAGCCGGTGCGTTTGCAGTTCAACGACCTCGTGGTCGATCGTTCCATGCGTGAAGCCTGGTTAAGTGACGAAAGTATCGACCTCACCAGTGCTGAGTTCGACCTGCTCTGGCTGCTGGCCAGTAATGCCGGGCGGGTGCTGAGCAGGGAAGAGATTTTCACCGCACTCCGGGGCATCGAGTACGATGGGCAGGATCGTTCCATTGACGTTCGCGTGTCCAGGATCCGCCCGAAAATCGGTGACGATCCCATCCACCCGCGCCGTATCAAAACCGTTCGCAGCAAGGGCTACCTGTTCGTCAAGGAAGCCTGATCGCGCCTGAGGCGTTGCCGCCCCGAAGGTGGCAACGCCGGTTACCAGGGTTGGCCCGATGTCCCTGAAATTTTTCCTGAAAGCCTACGCTCGTATTGCTGCCATTGCGGCGGCGGTCGTGCTGGTGTGCGTCCTGCTGTTTAACGGCATCAACTCCGTTCGCGAACAATACTGGCATGAGCAGGCCATGACACCGGTTATGCGTTGGCTGGCAGCGGCCCCGGATCCGCTCAGTCAGTATCACTGGATGGCCCCGATGTTTGGTCTGCACAGTGGCGTTGCGGCCGACTTCGGGCTTTCCCAGGTTGCGCTTGAGCGCCTGGGCTATGGCCAGGTGGTGGCGCAGTCAACCGATAGCGGGTATGGCTATTATGTCCTTGGTCTCGGGGGCGAGGTGCTCGGCATACATCTGGAGCAACCCTACCGGGATCTGGCCCGGGCAATCTCGTTGATGGTGCGTTGGCATCTGGATACCAGCCCTGCGGCTCAGCGTGCGGATGTGGCGCAGCAATTGGCAGAGTCTCTGAATCTCGATATCCGTCTGGTTCAGAAGGCCGAGGATCTGCCGGATCAGCAGGCGCTTGAGCGGCTTGGCGACACCGGGCTGGCGATTTTTGAACACGGTGATAACCGTGCCAGGGCGCTGGTTCGTTTGTCGGAAGGCGCGTTGGTTGTGGTGACATTGCCTCCCCCCTTCAATCCCTGGGGCTGGCCGATTATCTTGCTGCTGACCGCTGTTGTCGGTGGCGTGCTGGCAGTGGCCCTGTTTCTTGCGTTGCGTTTTGTAGAGAGTCATCTGCGCAAGGTTGAGTCGGTAGCGATTCGTATTGCCCGGGGTGAGATGGGAGCCCGGGTGGAATCCGAGCAGGGCACGCTCGTGTCCCGGCTGGGGACTTCGTTCAATGGAATGGCGGAACATATCCAGCGCCTGGTGCAGGTGCAGCGGGAAATGATTCACGCGGTTTCCCACGAACTGAGAACGCCGGTGGCCCGTATCCGGTTTGGCGTTCAGATGATTGAATCCGGTAGTACCCAGGAAGTGCTCGAAAAGCAGCTCGAGGGCATTGATGGCGACATCCAGGAGCTCGACGAACTGATTGACGAGATCCTGACCTATGCCCGGCTGGAGCAGGGCGGGCCGGTGTTCAGTCTCCGGGAGGGCTCGGTCACGGATATAGTCAGGCAGGTTGTCTCCGAACAGCGGCTGATCCGGGAGGGAGTCGACATTGAGTGTCAGATTGACGAAGCCTCGGAGCGCTGGGCACAGGCCGATATGGAGCCTCGTTACATTCACCGGGCGGTTCAGAACCTGGTCGGCAATGCCGCGCGCTATGCCGCAGGCCGTGTGCGGGTGAGTTGCCATCTGGATGAAGATAATTGCCGGATTGATGTGGAAGACGATGGCCCGGGCATTCCGGAACAAGATTGGGAGAAGGTGTTCACCGCCTTTGCCCGGCTTGATGACAGTCGTACCCGCACCTCAGGCGGCTACGGGTTGGGCCTGTCCATTGTTCGCAGGATTCTGTACTGGCACGGTGGGCAGGCGTTTGTGGGCCGCAGTGATGTCTTGGGCGGAGCCCGGTTCAGCCTGGTCTGGCCGCGCCTGAAGCCCGCAGACCCGGATTTGTGAACCAGTGCTCGGTACCTCACCTGATGTAACAAAGCTCTACACAACCACAACTGAACCCTCCGCAGCCCTGGGTAATACTTCAAAGCGTAAGGGATGACTTTTGAGGTTGTAGTTCTTACGAACTTTCCTTGTTTCATTCGTCATTTGAGGGCCGGTTTTTCCGGCCCTTTTTTTATTTCCGCGCCGCGTCACACCGCTCGATCCCCGTCCTGTTAGAATCTCCTGAAAACAACAGGAGGTTTTGATGTCCCGATATCTGCTTGCCATAGACCAGGGTACCACCAGTTCCCGCGCCATCGTGTTTGATGACAAAGGCGCTCAGGTGGCCGTTGCCCAGCAGGAGTTTCACCAGTACTTCCCCAAAGATGGCTGGGTTGAGCACGATGCTATGGAAATATGGGACAGTACGCTGGCGGTCTGTCGTTCAGCCCTGAGCAACGGCAAGATTAAGGCATCTGACCTCGCAGGCATCGGCATTACCAACCAGCGGGAAACCACTGTGATCTGGGACAGGGCGACGGGGCAGCCGATTCATCACGCCATTGTCTGGCAGGATCGCCGTACCGCGTCCTGGTGTACCAAGTTGCGCCAGGATGGCCATGAATCCCTGGTGGTTGACCGCACCGGATTATTGATTGATCCCTACTTCTCTGCCACCAAGATAGCGTGGATTCTGGACAACGTTGACGGTGCCCGCCAGCGCGCGGAAGCCGGTGAGTTGGCCTTTGGCACCATTGATACCTGGTTGCTCTGGAATCTGACCGGCGGCAAGCACCATCGTACCGATGCCACCAATGCGTCCCGCACTGCACTGTTCAATATCCATACACAGCAATGGGACCCGCAGCTGCTCAAGCTGTTTCGGGTGCCTGCTGCTCTGTTGCCGGAGGTATTCGACAGTGCAGCTGAGTACGGGTTGACGGAACCCGAATGTCTGGGCGCTTCGGTGATGATTGCCGGTATTGCCGGTGATCAGCATGCCGCTTTGATCGGCCAGGCCTGTTTTGAGCCGGGAATGGCCAAGAGTACCTATGGCACAGGCTGTTTCCTGATGCTCAACACCGGCCAGCAGGCCCTGCGCTCTGAAAACCGGTTATTGACGACGGTAGCTTACCGCCTCAACGGCAAACCCTGCTATGCCATTGAAGGCAGTATTTTTGTTGCCGGTGCCGCCATGCAGTGGCTCAGGGATGGGCTTCGGTTGATTTCCCATGCCCGGGAATCGGCGGAGCATGCGGCGACGGTCGGTGTGAATAATCCGGTGTATCTGGTGCCCGCGTTCACCGGCCTGGGAGCCCCGCACTGGGACCCGAACGCCCGGGGTGCAATCCTGGGGCTGACCCGGGATACCGGCATTGCCGAGATTGTCACGGCGGGTTTGCAGTCGGTGTGCTATCAGACCAAAGACCTGGTGCGCGCCATTCGCAACGATGGTGCCCGGCTGGAATCCCTGCGGGTCGACGGAGGCATGGCCGTGAACGACTGGGTAATGCAGTTTTTATCGGACATTCTCAATGTGCCGGTTGACCGGCCAAGTGTGACCGAAACCACGGCTCTCGGGGCGGCCTACCTTGCGGGTTTGCAGACCGGGGTTTTCGATAGCCTGGAGCAGATTACGTCGCTTTGGGAATGCGAGCGCCAGTTCCGGCCGGATATGGCGCCGGGGCTGCGGGAATCACTCTATGCCGGCTGGCTGGATGCTGTTGAGCGAGTCTGTAATCACTGAGGTTCAGTGGCCGGTGCGTTCGAAGGCGATCAGGTGATCAGCCTCCACCCGGACCGGTACCTGCTCACCCAGGTTAAAGTCCAGGTGGCTCCGGAACAGGGCCTCAAATTCAGTGTCTTCTGAACACCGGAAACGATAGAGCGTGGAGGTTCCGGCAAAGGTTTTTTCCACCACCTTTGGCTTCAGCTCTGAGTCTTCATCGAAAACAATGTCGTCCGGCCGGATCAGGACGTCCAGCAGGGTGCCTGGTTGCCATTTGTAGGCCCGGTTGCCATGGATGACGCCCAGTTCCGATTCTATGGTGTCAGGGCCCAGGGCCTTGCCGGGAATAAACCCACCTTGCCCGACAAAACTGGCCACGAACCGGTTCGCCGGCTCATGGTAGAGGTTGTAGGGCACATCCCACTGTTGAATCTGCCCGTCCCGGAGAACCGCCACCTGATCACACATGGCAAAGGCTTCCTGCTGATCATGGGTAACCAGGATGGCGCTGATGCCGAGAGTCTTGAGGATTTCCCGCACATCCAGGCTCAGCCGGCGGCGCAGATCCGTGTCCAGGTTGGAGAAAGGCTCATCCAGCAGGATCAGTGTTGGCTCTGGTGCAAGTGCCCGGGCCAGGGCCACCCGTTGTTGCTGGCCGCCAGACAGCTCGTGGGGATAGTTGTCTGCAAGGTCCTGGAGGTGCACCAGGTTCAGCAACTCCATGACCTTTTGTCGACGTTCCGCTTTGCTTAATGACTTCAGACCGAAGCCGACGTTATCGGCAATGCTCAGATGCGGAAAAAGGGCATAGTCCTGGAACACCATGCCAATCTTGCGCTTTTCCGGTTGCAGTGCCCGCCCGGGCAGGCTGATGGCCTGTGACTGCAGGCGGATTTCACCCCGGGAAATCGGCAGGAAGCCGGCCAGCGCCCGGAGAATGGTGCTCTTGCCACAGCCGCTGGGGCCCAGCAGGCAGCCAATATCACCGTGGCTGAGGGCAAAGCTGACGTCCTTGACGACGGAATCACCGCCGTAGCCACAGGACAGATTGTTTACTTCCAGCAGCCAGTCTGCGGGGGGCACCAGGGCTTCGGGCATGGATCAGTCCAGACGATTGAGAATCAGGAATTCCAGCAAGGCTTTCTGGGCATGCAGCCGGTTTTCCGCCTCATGCCAGACTGCCGAGCTTTCGTGGTCCATCATGTCTGCCGAAATCTCTTCACCCCGGTGGGCGGGCAGGCAGTGCATGAAGAGGGCGTCTTTGTCGGCCTGAGCCATCAGAGCCGGGTTGATCTGATAGCTGCGGAAGGCTTTTTCCCGGGCTTTCTGCTCGTCTTCCTGGCCCATGGAAGCCCAGACATCGGTGACCAGCAGTTGGGCGCCTCGTGCTGCCTCTTCTGGCGCGCGCACAACGGTCACCCTGTCAGCATGCTGTTCGATCAGTTGTTGATCCGGTTCGTAACCCTCTGGGCAGGCAACGTTCAGGTGGAAATCGAAACGCTCTGCAGCGTTTATGTACGAGTGGCACATATTGTTGCCGTCACCAATCCAGGCCACGGTGGCACCACGGATGCTGCCGCGAAGCTCCCGATAGGTCTGCATGTCGGCCAGCAGCTGGCAGGGGTGGAATTCGTCGGTGAGAGCGTTGATCACAGGCTTGCTGGAGGCAGTGGCAAAGCGCTCGACCGTTTCGTGGGCAAAGGTACGGATCATCACCGCGTCGACCATGCTGGAGATCACAATGGCAGAATCCTCGATCGGTTCGCCGCGGCCAAGCTGTGTATCCTTGGGCGAGAGGAACATGGCGCTACCCCCGAGCTGGGTCATGCCGGCTTCGAAGGAAACCCGGGTCCGGGTGGACGATTTTTCGAAGATCATTGCCAGCACCCGGTTTTTAAGGGTGTCCCTGGTCTGGCCTGAACGCCACTCTTTGCGTAATTTGGAAGCATGATCGAGCAGATCTTCCAGTTCCGCCGTGGTCATGTCGTTCAGTGTCAGAAAATGTCTTGCTGCCATGAAAGGCCCCTGTTTCAAGCAAACTGCCCGTTCGGAAAAGCCAACAAGTCTAGCCCGTCGCTACCCTGAAAACAACGCCGGGCGCGGTGCTGTTGTTCTGGGTCAAAACGGACGGTTTGTTGAGGCCTGAGGCACCCGTGTACAATAAGCGCAAAGGCCGTTTGGCGGCAAAGCTGACTCCCAACCAGAGGAATGAGTTCATGGACATCAATGAAACCATCAAGAGCCAACTTGAAGAGAACCCGGTTATTCTTTATATGAAGGGCACCCCGCAAGCTCCGCAGTGCGGTTTCTCGGCACGTACTGTTCAGGCTCTGATGGCGTGCGGTGAGCGCTTTGCGTTTGTGAATATTCTCGACAATCAGGAACTGCGTGAGGCCCTGAAAGTCTATTCCAGCTGGCCAACCTATCCGCAGCTCTACATCAACGGTGAGCTGGTGGGTGGTTGCGACATCGTTCTGGAAATGTCAGAAAGTGGCGAGCTGGCCAAGATGGTCAAGGATGCTGCGGGTCAGGCCGAAGCCTGATCATTCTGCTACTCGTAACGGTATTTAAGCTTTATCGTAAAACGACCCCCTATCCCGCTCTCTGGAGCGGGATAGGGGCTTGCCTCTAAAGCCGCCCGGTATATTGCGGCGTCTACATCCTTTAGGTCCGTTGATTTAACGATTTTCGCGCCCGTCACCGCGCCATTTCCCATTAATCTGAGTTCTATTTCTGCTATCCATGTCTTTGATCCCTCCGAGTCTACAGGCACCCTAATCGTCTCTCGGAAGAGATATTCCGATAAATGACTTGAGAGTTTTGCGACAAAAGGGTCTCTTTCATCGGGAGTCTCAGTCTTTTGCTTTACTGGCTCCGGCGTTTCTACGGCCTCGCTTGCACGTGCAGTCAATGCAGGTGTAGCCACTGATGCAGGGGATTCGAAGGATGTTGCCCGGGTTTGGGTGCTTTCGGTTGTCCGCTTCGGGGAATCTGGCTGTGTCGCAGTGACGGTTTGCGATTCGGGCGGAGCACTGGAGGTAGATTCTGTCGAGGTTACCACCGGCTCGGCCGGCGGGATCTCGAACTCGGAGTGCCTGGGCTTTGGCGGTTCCGGGTTTGCCACGTTCTCTGGTGTCGGGACGGCCGCCGGGGTTGTCAGCGTAAAAACCAGCCGGTGAGTCAGTTCCCGGGCCTCCTTCAGAGGCGATGGAAGCCCGGCCAGTACCAGAGTGTGAGCCAGTATGGCCAGGGAAACCGCTAGCAGGAGCCGATAGGATGCCGGCATTGAGGGTGAACGAAAACCCGTGTCCGGCATCTATATCAGGCGGTTTTTGTGCGCAGGTTGCCCACGACGGCATTCAGGGCCCGGTCAATCAAGGCACCCTGTTCGAGCAGCGTCAGGCGGCCACGGCGCATCTCATGAGCCAGCTCAACACGGGTTTTCTCAATGACTTTCAGGCCCATACGGTTGACGAACACAAAGCAGTCCGCTTCATCAATAATGGCTGAGAGTTTGCAGCGGAAGCTGGTGCCGTTGACCAGGCGGAACTCCACCCAGTTGCCAATTTCGATAGTGTCGAGCTTGGCCACATATTCGGCAATCGCAGCATCTTCCAGTTCCTGTTGCCGTTCAACGGCGGTCTGGTGCACGGTCGGGGCTTCGTCTTCGGCATCCGACGGTGCATCCTGACGGGCTTCGATGGCGGCGTTGGTCCGGAAGGCCTCAGCCAGCTCATGCTTCAGGTGCCCCATCATCTGATCAAGCCGGGTGGCGTTGTAGGAGACTTCCTCAAGTCCTGCCCGCAGTGATTTCAACAGACCGGGCACAACCCGAACCCACTGGTCACGCTCTTCATCTTCTTCATGGGGGTGCAGGCACCAGATCAGGTCATCCACGACCCGTGCTGTTTCGTGCCAGCGGTGTTCGGTGTCGTCCTTCAGGTAGGCCAGGAACATAACCCGGCTCCAGCCATTCATCAGAATATCGCTGACCGAGTCCGGAAGCCGGTAACGGGATACTTTTTCCCGTAACAGCCGGTCCACCTCTTCCTGGGCCTTCTGGGATTTGATGCGACCACGTTCCGATTCTCGTGTTCTCTGTTCCACCAGGGAGGCCTTACGGTTTTCTCGCTCCAGGAATTGCTCAAATTCTTCGTTCAGGGTTTCGAACAACTGAATGTTGCCATCGAATTCATTGAGGATTCGTTGCACCACGTTGTGTATCTGACCGTACAGCTTGTCTCGGGTTTTCTCATCGCTGCTGCTCCAGCCAATGCCCGCGCGGGCGAGGGAGTTGAGCAGCTTGCGGGCCGGGTGGGTTGCCTTGCTGAAGAAACTCTTGTCCTTGATCACAACCTTCAGAATCGGAATCTGCAGGCGACTGATCAGCACCTGAACCGGGGCGGACAGGTTGTAGTCATCAAGGATGAACTCGAACAGCATGGAGACCAGATTGATCAGATCTTCATCCACTTCATTCAGTGCGGGCTGGCGACCATCTTGAGCGTCGGCCTTGGCCAGCAGTTGCTGAACGACCTGGCGCAGGTCGACGGTTACGGGCTCACCCGTGCTAAGGTCGTCTGTTTCCGGCCAGTTTTGCTGAAGCGGAATGGCGTTGAGCATATCCGCCAGTTCCCGGCCTCCGACCACTCTCAGAGAGGGATCGGCGCTGCGTGGGGGCATGCCGGCATTGGACCTTTGCAGAGCCAGCATCTGACGGATCTGGTCAAACAGTACGGTGTCTTCCGGGCGTTGATCGTAGCCGGCAGTCGCCTCGCTGGGGCTTTCGGCAGAGCTGTCTGCCGTTGCAGATGGCTTCTGGCTCTGGTTCTTCTTGCCGTGATAACGGAAGTTCGGGATAACGCCGGCCTGGATCAGAATGCGATTGGCTTCATCCAGGAGCATGCCCAGGTTGGAGATCACGTAACGGTCAAATTGCTTGAGCAGGATGAGCCGTTCGCGAATCTGGATATCGAGGGCCTGAATCGCTTCGGTAAAAGCGCTGCACAGGTGCTCCGGTGCCATCGGGTTGACTGGCTCCTGCTCGGTGGCGTCCGGATAGATCTCGGTAAAACGGGCCTGCAATTGCAGTAAAGGGCCTTGGAAGTGCGCCTTGGCCTTGGTGGTCATGGCGTTGAAGGCAACCTGTTCTTCCAGGTCGTCATTGCCAACCAGCGAAAGAGTGTCGGCACTGGCCTGCGGGCTGGCTTCGGTTGAAGGAAGCTGGCCGGCATGGGGCGGGTTGGCAAAGAACTGGGCAACCGTATTCTGAAAATGACGCTCTACACCCTTGCGCTTGATGCGAATCTCGCGCATGGCTTCGAAGTAGCGGTTTTGTTCATTGTTGCTGCGGGCATTGTTGGCCAGTTCGAAGAGTGAATCATCGACGGCATCGAAAGCCCCCTGCAACAAATCACCCAGCCCCGCAACAACGGTGTCGCGGATGCGGGCTACCTCCGCAGGAACCGGTCGGGTGCTTGCCGCTTCCCTGTGCTCGCGGAGGTAATGTATGCCGGACTGCTTGTTCATGGCCGACTCCTGTTTACGCCTCAACCGGATACATGACCGAGCCTGATTCTTGTCTGTTCTGATTATTGGATAAATTTAGCGCATTTTGATCTGCATTAACATGAATAAACGCTAACCTGCGATCAGGTTCATAAACTCCGACCACGCTTTTTCTTGCGTTTGGGGTGGACAATGGCAGCTTTAACCACGTTGTCCTTGATTTGCAGGACTTCAATACGATGACCGCCAACTTTCAGACACACGTTGGTGTCCGGAATATTTTCCAGAGTTTCGGTGATCAGTCCGTTCAGGGTTTTCGGGCCATCGGTTGGCAGATGCCAGCCCAGGGTCTTGTTGATCGTCCGCACGGCGGCACTGCCATCGATGATAAAGGTGCCGTTGTCCTGGGGAATGATGTCGGGCGAGGTGGCGGCATAATCGGTGGTAAATTCCCCGACGATCTCCTCAAGAATATCCTCAAGCGTAGCCAGGCCCAGTACATCGCCGTATTCATCCACCACAATGCCGAACCGGCGTTTGCCTTTCTGGAAGTTCAGTAGTTGGGTATTGAGCGCAGTGCTCTCCGGAATGAAGTAGGGTTCCTGGCACAGCTGCATGATCATCGCCTTGTTGATGTCTGCCTCCTGCAGCAGTCTGGCCGCGCTGCGAAGGTGCAGAATGCCCTGAATGTTGTTGATGTCACCCTTGAAGATAGGCAGCCGCGTGTGTTGGCTGCTTCTGAGCTGGCGCAGGATGGTGTCTGTGTCGTCTTCCAGGTCGATGCCGACGACTTCGTTTCGGGGCACCATGATGTCATTGACGGTGACATTCTCCAGATCCAGGATGCTGACCAGCATGTCTTTGTGCCGGGCCGGAATCAGTGCGCCGGCCTCGTTCACCACGGTTCTGAGTTCTTCACGGCTGAGATGATCTTCCGAGGCCTGGGCCGAGGAGACGCCCAGAACGCGAAGAATGCCGGTCGTAAACAGGTTGACCGTCCATACCAGCGGGTACAGAAGTTTCAGCAACGGCCCAAGAATATGACTGGCCGGGAAGGCAATTTTTTCAGGGAACAGGGCTGCGAGAGTTTTCGGGGTGACCTCGGCAAAAATGAGGATAACGATCGTCAGCAGTAAGGTGGCAATTGCGATACCGGCGTCGCCCCAGAGGCGAATTGCGATGACCGTGGCGATCGATGACGCAAGAATGTTCACGAAGTTATTGCCGATCAGGATAACGCCGATCAACTGGTCGGTTCGGTTAAGCAGGCCTTGCGCTCGCTGGGCCCCTTTGTGGCCGGTGTTCGCCATGTGTTTCAGGCGGTAGCGGTTCAGGGACATCATGCCGGTTTCAGAGCTGGAGAAAAACGCAGAGAGGATGATCAGTCCGACAAGTAGAATAAACAGCGCGGTGAGCGATGTTTCGTTCAAGAGAGCAGCCCTTATATTGAGGATAAGTTGCGAAAATAGGATTTGAAGGTAACAGGTGTCAAGCGGGTTAGGTCAGTAAGGGGGGGCGGGTCTCAGACGCCCCGGTGGAAAACCAGCTCGAGAACAAACTTGCTGCCGTAGAAGGCCAGCATCAGCAGTGCGCAGCCTGCCAGTGTCCAGCGACTGGCGGTGATGCCGCGCCAGCCTTTGGTGTAGCGGCCTACCAACAGTCCGACAAAAACCAGCAGGGACAGCAGGGAAAAAATGGTTTTGTGGGCCAGATCCTGAGCAAAAAGGTCTTCAATGAAAACAGCGCCAGTGACAATGGCGAGTACCAGCAGCACAACGCCCGCCCAGACCATTTCAAACAACAATGACTCCATGGTTTGCAGCGGTGGCAGGTTCCTTACCAGCAGGCTGTTGTAGTTGCGCTTGAGCTGCCGGTTCTGTACGTAAAGTAAAACCGCCTGTATGGCTGCCAGGGTAAACATGCTGTATGCCGTGACTGACAGGGCAATGTGAGACAGCATGCCGTAGCTTTCTTCGGACACCAGGCGAGACGGCGTGTGGGTAATCAACGCCATGACAATGGTCAGTGCTGCAATCGGATAGGCCGCAATGAACAGGCTTTGTACGGGTTTGCTCAGATTAAGTCCCAGAAGCAGAAAGACAATGAGCCAGGAGATCAGAACGGAGCTCTTGAAGAAACTGAAGTCGAAGCCGCCGTCTAGGTGCACGGTCTGGGCAATGAGCAGGCCATGGCCGATCAGGGCAAGCACGCCAATCAGTGTGGTGACCGCCAGGTTGCTGTGGACCTTGCCACGTAAATGGAGGGCCTGAAGCGCGGTTCCAACGCTATAGAGGAAAAGTGCGGTAACCGCGAGAATCAGCGTTCCCATGACATCCTTAATCGTGTTGCCTGATGAAGTGAAATCGGCGCGGAGTTGTTCAGAGGCTCCGTAGTCTGGGTATAATGTCGCGATTATGCAACAGGAATCAAGCAGGCCGAGCTGGCTTCTTGATCTGTGTGAACAAATTCTCCGGGGTACGGAAGAGCAACATGTTTGAGAATCTCCAGGACCGGCTATCCGGTAGCTTGCGCAAGATCTCGGGCCAGGCGCGCCTGACTGACGACAATATCAAGGACACGCTCCGTGAAGTGCGGATGGCACTGCTGGAGGCTGATGTCGCCCTGCCTGTGGTCAAGGCCTTTATTGAAGGCGTTCGTCAGCGTGCGATTGGCCAGGAAGTTCAGCGCAGCCTGACCCCGGGCCAGGTCTTCGTTAAGGTTGTCCAGCAGGAGCTGGAACGGGTCATGGGGGAGGGCAATGAATCCCTGAACCTCGCCACGCGTCCGCCCGCGGTTATTATGATGGCGGGCCTCCAGGGTGCGGGTAAAACCACGACGGTGGCCAAGCTGTCCCGTTTCCTGAAAGAGCGTGAGAAAAAGTCCGTGCTGGTGGTCAGTGCCGATATTTATCGGCCGGCGGCCATCCGTCAGCTGGAAACGCTTGCCGGTGAGGTGGGCGTTGAGTTCTTCCCCAGCACCACCGAGCAGGACCCGGTGGATATTGCCAATGGTGCCATCGAGGCTGCCCGCCGCAAGCACATTGATGTGGTTATCCTGGATACCGCGGGTCGTCTGCACGTGGATGAGCAGATGATGGGTGAAATCGGTCGCCTGCATAAGGCGGTGAATCCGGTTGAAACCCTGTTTGTGGTTGATGCCATGACGGGCCAGGACGCGGCCAATACCGCCAAGGCATTTAACGACGCGTTACCGCTGACCGGCGTGGTGCTGACCAAGACCGACGGCGATGCCCGTGGCGGTGCGGCGTTGTCCGTGCGTCATATCACCGGCAAGCCCATCAAGTTCCTGGGTATTGGTGAAAAGTCAGACGCTCTGGAGCCTTTCTATCCCGATCGTGTTGCCTCCCGCATCCTTGGCATGGGGGATGTGCTCTCCCTGATTGAGGAAGCTGAGCGCAAGCTGGACCGAAAGAAAGCCGAGAAGCTCACCAAGAAGATCAAGAAGGGTAAAGGTTTTGATCTGGAAGACTTCCGCGACCAGCTCCAGCAAATGAAGAATATGGGCGGTATCGGCGGACTGTTGGACAAGTTGCCGGGCATGGGGCAGATGGCCCAGATGGCGCAGGCTCAGGTTAACGACAAGTCGGTTGGTCAGATGGAAGCCATTATCTGCTCCATGACGCCAAAAGAGCGCCGCTACCCGGATGTCATCAATAATTCCCGCAAGCGTCGGATTGCTGCCGGTTCCGGTACCCAGATCCAGGACGTGAACCGTCTGCTCAAGCAGCACAAGCAGATGCAGAAGATGATGAAAAAGTTTGGCAAGAAGGGCGGGGTTGCTAACCTGATGCGCGGTATGGGTGGTATGATGCCGCCCGGCGGCGGTGGTGGCATGCCTCCGTTTGGCCGTATGTAAAAAGCCTTACATATAAAATGGGGAAACCGGTGGTTTCCCTGTTTTCATTGGCGCTTTTTTCGCATAGAATAGCGCCCCTTTCGAGTATGGGTCTTCCCGTCAGCCGTGAAACGGTGTGTCGGGAATCGTACAAAGTTCGTACAACAGAACAGGATATTGGTCGAAATGGTAACAATCCGTTTGGCTCGTGGCGGCTCCAAGAAGCGCCCGTTCTACCATCTGACAGTCACTGACAGCCGTAACTCCCGTGACGGCCGTTTCATTGAGCGTGTTGGTTTCTTTAACCCGATTGCCCGTGGTCAGGAAGAGCGTCTGCGTGTTAATCGTGAGCGCGTTGATTTCTGGCTGGGCCAGGGTGCACAGACCAGTGAGCGTGTTGCTCAGCTGCTGAAGGCTGCTCAGTAATAGCATTGTTGGTACCGGGGTTGTAAAGGCATGACGCAGAATTCGCAGGAAACTGTGATCGGCCGGATCACCTCGGTGTTCGGGGTAAAGGGTTGGCTTAAGGTCTTCTCTTACACAGACCCGAAAGACGGAATACTGAACTACCGTGACTGGACTCTGCTCCTGGACGGCAGGCGTATTCCGATCAGGCTTGAGGAAGGTCGCCGCCAGGGGCAGGGGATCGTCGTCAGGCTTAAAGGTATTGATGATCGTGAAGTAGCCCGCACCTATTGCGGAGCGGAGATCCGGGTTCCCACCGAGCAACTGCCGGAACTGCCCGAAGGGGAGTTCTACTGGCATCAGCTGGAAGGTCTGGATGTCTTCACGGTAGAAGGTGAGTGCCTGGGTAAGGTGCATCACCTTCTGGAGACAGGCTCCAATGATGTCCTGGTGGTGCACGCTACGGCGGGCTCTATTGACCAGCGCGAGCGTCTGATTCCCTATCTGCCGGATCAAGTGGTTCAGCAGGTGGATCTCAAAGGCTCTCGCATGGTGGTTGACTGGGATCCGGAGTTCTGAGGGGTGTGGATTGGCGCAGTCAGTCTGTTCCCGGATATGTTTTCTGCGGTGACGGATTACGGGATTACCGGGAGGGCAGTGCGTGAAGGTCTGTTGACCTTTCAGAGCTGGAATCCCCGGGATTACTCCCACGATCGTCATCGCACGGTGGATGACCGGCCTTATGGTGGTGGTCCTGGGATGCTGATGAAAATTCAGCCTCTTCGGGACGCAATCCAGGCGGCCAGGGCATCGGCACCCGGCAAGGCCTGTGTGGTCTATCTTTCGCCGCAGGGTGAAAGGCTGGATCAGTCGGTGGTGGAGTCACTCGCCGCCGAGCAGCAGCTGATTCTCGTTGCCGGTCGTTATGAAGGTGTGGATGAGCGCCTGATTGCGGCAGAGGTCGACCGGGAGGTATCCCTTGGGGATTTCGTTCTCTCGGGTGGCGAGCTGGCAGCGATGGCTGTAATTGATGCGGTAACACGCCTCATCCCCGGAGCGCTGGGTCATGCGCAGTCGGCAGAGCAGGATTCCTTTGCCGACGGATTGCTGGATTGTCCGCACTACACCCGGCCCGAGGTTTACGAAGGTCAGGCGGTGCCGGAAGTTCTGTTGGGCGGTCACCATGAACAGATCCGGCGTTGGCGATTGAAAGAATCGTTGAGGCGAACCAGTGAGCGGCGCCCCGACCTGCTGGAAAAGCGGGAACTTACGGAAGAAGAGCGTCAGTTACTGGAAGAAATTTTGAACGAACCGGGTGCCTCTGAGTCATCAGGGCATTGAAAGATTGGGTATCAGGAGCATTACGATGAGCGGCAAGAACAACATCATCAGTCAACTTGAAGCAGAACAGATGACCAAGGAAATCCCTGCGTTCGCGCCGGGCGATACCGTGGTTGTACAGGTTCGCGTAACTGAAGGTAACCGTGAGCGTCTGCAGGCGTTTGAAGGCGTGGTTATCGGCAAGCGTAACCGTGGCATGAACTCTTCCTTCACTGTTCGTAAGATCTCTTACGGCGTGGGCGTTGAGCGTACTTTCCAGACCTACTCCAAGCTGATCGACAGCGTCAGTGTGAAGCGTCGTGGTGACGTGCGTCAGGCCAAGCTTTACTACCTGCGCGACCTGTCTGGTAAGGCAGCTCGTATCAAGGAAAAGCTTAACTGATTCAGATTCGTCTGTTCAGTACCAAAAAGCAGCCTCAAGGGGCTGCTTTTTTTATGGTTTAATGCCTGCGATGACTCCGGAATCGAAGAGGGTGCTGTGCCAAGGCCAGAAGATGAGCAGTTGATAGAGCGTTTCAGTGACGCGGTCTGGCTTGAGGATGGCCTTGGCGAGAAAACCCGGCAGGCCTATGCCAGTGATCTGTACCGTTTGTCCGGGTGGCTGGAGCAGCAAGCTGGGGCGCCAACCCTGCGCAGCGCACGACGCACAGATCTTCTGGCCTGGATGTCGCGGGGCTTGTCCGACGGCCTGAAAACCAGCACGGCGGCCCGCCGCCTGTCTGGTGTAAGGCGCTTCTATCGTTTTCTTTTGCGTGAAGGCATTATTGCCGAAGACCCAACGTTGCGGATTGACAGCCCTAGGTTGCCCCGGCGCTTGCCGGATACCCTGACCGAGGCCGACGTGGAGTCGCTGCTGACTGAGCCGGACCCGGAGCTGCCGGTAGAATTGCGGGATCGGGCCATGCTGGAGATTCTCTATGGCTGCGGACTTCGGGTTTCGGAGTTGACGGGGCTGACGGTGGACCAGGTCAACCTGAGGCAGGGCGTGGTTCGCATACAGGGCAAGGGCGGCAAGGAGCGTTTGGTGCCGCTGGGTGAAGAAGCTGTGGACTGGTTATTACAGTATATGCGGCAGGCCCGGGGCGAGCTGCTGCGAGGCAAAACCAGTGATGCCCTGTTTCCGGGCAATCGTGGCACCGCCATGACCCGGCAGGCCTTCTGGTATCGAATCCGGCATTATGCGATTCGCTGCGGAATCACCAAGCACCTTTCTCCTCATACGCTCAGGCATGCATTTGCCACCCATTTGCTCAATCACGGGGCGGATCTTCGGGTGGTGCAGATGCTGTTGGGGCATTCAGATCTGTCGACCACCCAGATCTACACTCATGTTGCGCGGCAAAGATTGCAGGATCTTCATCAGGCCCACCACCCCAGGGGTTGACTGCGGCCGCTCCGGAGGCTGAACTAATCCGATTTTCCGGTGTCGCAGACACCACACAAACCGACAGAGGTAGTTTCAAGCTCATGAACATCAAATCAGTAGCAGTGTCCATTGGACTGGCGCTGACCCTGGTCGGGGCGCCAGCCTCCCAGGCAGGCGAAGCCGAAGACCGCATTGCCCAGCGGCTGACCGAGGCGGTTCCCGGTCTCAAGGTAAACTCTGTTCGCGAATCTGAGGCAAAAGGGTTGTACGAAGTTCAGAGCAACAACGGCGACACCATCTACACCACGGAAGACGGCACCTATCTGCTGACGGGCGATCTGCTGAAAATCACCAAAAACGGCATTGCCAACGTTACTGAAGAATCCCGTGCGGGTTCCCGTAAGGACGTGATGGCGGATTATGGTGGCAAGGGCGTGATTTCGTATCCGGCCAAGGGTAAAGAGAAGGCGGTCGTTAATGTGTTTACCGATATCGATTGCCCCTATTGCCGGAAGTTGCACGATGAAGTGCCCCAGTTGAATGAGTACGGTATTACCGTCAATTACTACGCGTTTCCCCGTTCCGGGCCAGGTACGGCCTCCTTCAATAAATATATCTCGGTCTGGTGCGCTGACGATCAGCAGGCCGCTATGGATGCCGCCAAAGCGGGCCGCTCGGTAGAGCAGAAGAGTTGTGAGAACCCGGTGGCAGAGCAGTATCGTCTCGGCGGTCAGGTTGGTGTGACCGGCACGCCGGCTATCTTGCTGGAAGACGGCAATATGGTTCGGGGTTATGTGCCGGCCCGAAATCTGGCCGAGGGTCTCGGTATTCTGTGACCCTGTCGGTGTTCGCCGGTAGTCATCATCTTTGTTGAAAGCGTGACCGATTCAGGGCTTATTCAGCCGGCCCTGAATCGGTATACTATGCCCCCTTATTGCAATCCATCAGCACCCCATCGGGATCAGAGGTGAGAGCTTGAAAGACGTCAATGTCGGAATTTGCGGACTGGGAACCGTAGGCGGCGGTACATTCAATGTCCTGACTCGCAACGCCGCAATTATTGCGGGTCGTGCCGGCTGCAACATTCGGATTGCCCGGGTGGCAAGCCGCCATAGCCGCGATGACCTTGATCTGGGCAATGTCCCGTTCAGTACCGACATTTATGATGTGGTGAACGATCCCTCCATTGATATCGTGGTAGAGCTGATTGGTGGCTATGACGCAGCCAAAGAGCTGGTGCTGGCGGCCATTGCCAACGGCAAGCATGTGGTGACTGCCAACAAGGCCCTGATTGCCGTGCACGGTAATGAGATTTTCGACGCAGCGGAGAAGGCCGGCGTTGTGGTTGCCTACGAAGCCGGCGTTGCCGGCGGCATTCCGGTAATCAAGTCTGTGCGTGAGGGCCTGGCCGCCAACCGCATTGACACCATTGCCGGCATTATCAATGGCACCGGCAATTACATTCTCACCGAAATGCGCGCGGGCCGGGAATTTGGTGAAGTCCTCAAAGAAGCGCAGGCGCTGGGCTACGCGGAAGCGGACCCGACGTTCGATGTGGAAGGTATTGATGCCGCTCACAAACTGACCATCCTGGCGGCGTCCGGGTTCGGCGTTCCCCTTCAGTTTGAGAAAGGTTTTACCGAGGGCATTTCCGGTATTACTCCATATGATATTTCCCACGCAGAGTTGCTGGGGTACCGGGTGAAGCACCTGGGCATCGCCCGTCGTCGTGAAGACGGTATTGAACTGCGGGTGCATCCGACGCTGGTGCCACAGAGTCATTTGATTGCTCAGGTTGATGGCGTTCTTAACGCGGTCCTGGTGGATGGTGATGCCGTTGGCCAGACCATGTATTACGGTCCTGGTGCCGGGGACGAGGCCACAGCCTCAGCGGTTATCGCAGACATCGTGGATGTTGCCCGTGCGGTGGCCAGCAACAGCCAGCAGCGCATTCCCTACCTCGGATTTACGCCGGACGCCCTGGAAGACCTGCCGGTACTGCCAATGGAAGATGTTCAGTCGGCTTATTACCTGCGTATTCAGGCCTTTGACCATCCGGGCGTGTTGGCCAAGATCGCTGCCATTCTGAGTGAGCATGGCATCAACATCGAATCGATCATGCAGAAAGAATCCGAATTCAAGGATGGCCGGATTCCGGTCATCATCCTGACCCACACGGTTCAGGAGCGCCAGATGAACCTGGCCATTGACGAGATGGAGTCCCTCGCCGACATCGATGGCAAGGTTGTCCGTATTCGCGCAGAAAACTTTAACTGACAGGTACGCACGTGAGATACATCAGTACACGGGGTGAAGCTCCCGCACTGGGCTTTGAGGACGTTCTTCTGACCGGGCTGGCCACCGATGGTGGCCTCTATGTGCCTGAATCGTTGCCGCACTTCAGCCTGGAAGAAATTCGTAGCTGGCGTGGGCTTCCCTATGCGGAGCTGGCCTATAAAGTGATGTATCCGTTCGTAGAGGATGCCATCCCGGCGGACGACTTCCGCAAGATGCTGGATGAAACCTACAGCGTGTTCAGCCACCAGGCGGTGGCACCGCTGGTTCAGCTGGACACCAACGAGTGGGTGATGGAGCTGTTCCGTGGCCCGACGCTGGCGTTCAAAGACTTTGCCCTGCAGCTGCTGGGCCGCTTGCTGGACTACGTTCTGGAGAAGCGCAACCAGCACGTTGTGATCATGGGGGCCACCTCCGGTGATACCGGTTCTGCCGCCATCGAGGGCTGCCGCCGGTGCGAGCACGTGGATATCTTTATCCTGCATCCGCATCAGCGAGTGTCTGAAGTCCAGCGCCGCCAGATGACTACGGTGCAGGGCGACAACATCCATAACATCGCAGTCAAAGGCAACTTCGACGACTGTCAGCGCATGGTGAAGGAGAGCTTCGGCAATCAGTCTTTCCTGGGCGGCAAAACTCAGCTGGCGGCGGTGAACTCCATCAACTGGGCCCGGATCATGGCCCAGATCGTGTACTACTTCCAGGCGTCTCTCGCTCTGGGTGGCCCGGACCGCAGCATGGCGTTCTCTGTGCCCACAGGCAACTTTGGCGATATTTTCGCCGGCTACCTGGCCAAGAAAATGGGGCTGCCCATCAGCCAGCTGGTGATTGCCACCAACCGCAACGATATCCTGCATCGCTTCATGAGCGGCAACAAGTATGAGCAGCACCAGCTGGAGCATACCCTGTCGCCGAGCATGGACATCATGGTGTCCAGCAACTTCGAGCGTCTGCTGTTTGATCTGCACGGCCGTGACGGCGCGGCGGTCAAAGCCTTGCTGGAAAATGCAGCCAAAGGCCCTGTCAGCATTGAAGACTACCGCTGGAAGCACGCCCGCAAGCTGTTCGACAGCGATGCGGTGGACGATAAAACTACCTGCGACACCATTCGTGACGTCTACGAGCACAACGAATATCTGCTGGACCCGCACACCGCCATTGGCGTACGCGCTGCCCGCAACTGCCGCCGAGACTCTGCTGTGCCCATGATCACCCTCGGTACCGCGCACCCGGCCAAGTTCCCGGATGCGATTGCCGAATCCGGCCTGAGCGTGAAGCCGCAATTGCCGGCCCACATGGCTGATCTGTTCGAGCGGGAAGAGCGCTACACCGTGCTGGATAACAACGTGTCCGAGGTGCAGGGTTTTATCGCCAAGCATTGGAAGAACGCCTGATCCGGCATGACTCCTAAAAAGATCCTGCGTCGCCCCCAGCCGTCCGATGTGACGGGGTGGGGGCAAAACCTGCCTCCCATCCTTCGCCGTCTGTACGCCGCCCGCGGTGTGCAATCCGACGACCAGCTCCAGTACACCCTGAAACACCTGGCTTCGCCGATGCAGCTTCGCGGTATTGATCGCGCAGTTGAACTGCTGGCCGAGGCCATAGTGCAGAAACAGCGGGTAATGGTGCTGGGGGACTTCGATGCCGATGGGGCTACCAGTACTTCGGTGGCTATGCTGGGTTTGTCAATGCTCGGTGTGGCGGCGATTGATTTCCGGGTGCCCAGCCGATTCTCTGATGGCTACGGCCTGACACCTGGCATCATCCACCGGTTGCAGGAAGACGGGGATTTGCCGGATCTTCTGGTGACCGTCGACAACGGCATCTCCGCCATCGAAGGCGTGCGTGCTGCCCGGGAGTTAGGCATCAAAGTGGTTATCACCGACCACCATCTGGCCGGAGAAGAGTTGCCAGATGCCGATGCCATTGTGAACCCCAATCAACCCGGTTGTCCGTTCCTGAGCAAAAATGCTGCGGGAGTGGGCGTGATGTTCTACGTGCTCACGGCGCTGCGTAAGTACCTGCGAGACAACAACCGGCTGCCGGACCCGGAGCCGAATCTGGGCGCCCTGCTGGACCTGGTGGCCCTGGGTACCGTGGCCGACGTGGTTCCGCTGGACCATAACAACCGCATCTTTGTGGAGCAGGGCATCCGCCGCATCCGCAAAGGCGAAGCCAGACCGGGCATCCTGGCTCTGCTGCAAGTAGCCGGCCGCGACTACACCGAAATCAGCGCCACCGATCTGGGTTTTGTGGTTGGCCCGCGCCTGAACGCTGCCGGCAGGCTGGACGACATGAGTATCGGCATCGCCTGTCTGCTCGCCGACAGTCGCGACGAAGCGCTGCGCCTGGCCCGGGAACTGGATAACTTCAACCGCGAACGCCGCACCATTGAAAAAGACATGAAAGCCCAGGCCCAGGACCTGTTGGCCTCCATGTCCCTCGATATTGACGGC